>Ga0233342_1000167_pt1 | contig 20162 bp, 7 predicted proteins | sample GEONDECOMP273_FD_180706 | JGI IMG/M metagenome (GOLD analysis project Ga0233342, IMG submission 180706) | Leaf litter microbial communities from Shasta-Trinity National Forest, California, United States - GEON-DECOMP-273 | ecosystem: Environmental > Terrestrial > Plant litter > Unclassified...
TTCTAGCTCAGTAATTAAAATTCACCATCTGTCTTAGGTTTTCTAGTCCGAATCTGGCCTACGGCCCTGTGCACATGTTGTTTCTCTGATGCCTACCTAGTTGAGTTAGTTTCCCACCAGCTTATATTATACCATTAAGAACCATTAGGTGCTAGTGCTCGGCATATCCATCGTTCTGTTCCAATCCCTCTATAAAGTAAGTGCTTTTAGGCATGCATGATGTCTTAAAACGGAGCCATAAAGGGCAGATGCCTCTATTCCGGCACACCTCCGATGTGGTCTGGTCTCATTCGCTTGGTTTTCCTTCACATGCCCCATCTTTATCTCCGTGCTTGGTTGCTTCTGAAAAGAGTTCCCAATTACTATGGGCATTCCATGTGTAACCACTATATATTCAATAAGCTCTAATAATGAGACAATGATGATCAGATTGGTTCATAACACCTATAAATGGAACCTCCCTCTCATCTCATAATAAATGGGACATCTGATGATGAGGTGCTCTTCCATCTAAATCTCTTGTAGGTGACACACCCAGCAACTACTCTCCGGCCACATTTGCACACATACACACAATAGGAGTATCAGTATCACATGTATCATATATGTCAGCCAAATCAGTTAGCTATCATCTATGCTAGCCTAGCATGTAAACACAAAAAGAACAAAATAACTTACCATCAGGTCCCCATGCCTGGCCTGGTGGTTGGGGGAGCTCTAGATCTCCTATATAATCCATCCCCTCATAGGGGTAATACTCGATCTGTAGTAGAAGCTTATCCTAGTGGGTGAAGAAGTCATCACTAAAGACATTTTCCACTTCGCCTCTGCCATGTCGACTCATCAACTCACCCCATCTCCACATCCTAGGCTCCTGTGGTCTGGCTGCTCAGATGGCAACATGAGGTCAGATGGTGGGGTAGGGCAGGTATCCAGGATTGACTGAGCTTACCTTATGAATAAATTAATTGGTTGGCTTTCTTATTACAACAACCGCTATTGACAGAAAGAAGACCTGCCTCGGGCCCTGATAACGACAAACGCCTAGTCGCGCGGGTGTAACCCCCACACCAGATTTATGACCGGACGCTTTCCTGATAATTACGAACGCATAGTTAGTGCTCGACCTTACTTAACCTCACACCAGACCGGGACGAGACAGCCCCTATAAATCATGCTTACTTTTCTACTTGGGAACCTTACCCACTGCCTTTCTCCATACCAGACAGAGAGGGTTAGGCTTACCTCAGAACTATGCTTACTGAGTCGAGTAGCCAGCATCTCATTGAGCTTATGTTTTGACGTAGGGCCCCTTTACCCACGGCCTTTAACTGTATCTGCGGGGCGGAGGATGGATGGAGGGAGGGAGCTTACCTTACCCCTTCAAATTACTTACGCTATTTTACTTCGACTATAGATCATGCATCATCGCCAACAACCACTGTATACTGTAGGGAGGAGCCGGACCCCAAAGCCTTTCACCTTAGGACTAGACCACCAAGTCCACAAAGTGAGTACACCCGCCATACTGAAAGAGTGTGCCATCACGTTAGGCAAGGAAATGGATGTGGATGTTGATGTGGATTGCTTGCTTTTTGATACTTGCCGGGAAGTAAGACAGCCGGGGTTTTACAATAAACCAAGTGATAGATAGTGCGGGCCTATCGAGATGGGAAATTCAGTAAGCAAAGGTGGCCCGGTCAAGACCTATCGAATCTATCCAGGTGGGAAATTTTAGAGTGCAAAGGTGGCATATTTATATTGGAAATTGGGTGGTTGAAAAGGACCTTAGAAAAGTGGCAAATTCAGTACAAAAAGGTGGCCTAACCTGGTTAAGCAAAGGGTCTGCTGAGAGGGAAAAAGTAAGGGTTACAGAGGCACGGAATGGCGCTAACTCTGAAACACAAACTCCGAGGCACGGAGTGGCATGCTATGAATACCTTCCCTTGGGTTCCAAACTCTTTACCCACCAGAATAACTAGACCTGAGAGATCGTTGGAACTGCCGGATTGCTCTACAGCCAGCACTTCAGAGACACGGCTGGATTGTCGAGTAGCCGTTGAAACCCTTGCTCCCCCTGATGCCGATTCTGGATGGCATGGAAGGGTAGTCTTACTTCTTGCTTGATCGGTCGGACGAGGACCCCGCCTAAGCAGCCTAGAACTGCTGCCACTTTTCTTATTGGATTTGGATGGAAAACCTGAAATCTATAATGAATCGACTTGACTAATGAAAAATGTGATTTCGAAACCTGGCTGGTGGGGTGAATAATTATGCCTATGACCCATGGAAATGACGGGCTTTACATAGATAAAAGAACCTTTAAGAAGGGTTTTTAGAATTGACGGACCAGTCCAATTAGCTAGGTCAATCAAGTCAAATAGTGAAGCAGCCAAAATTGAGTATTCCCCAGCCAATCAAATAAATTCTGCCAGGTATAGGCAAACGCCTGGAAAAGGGAATGTTCAGTAAGACAAAATCCCTTTGATTGACTCAATGATAGGATTCCTCGGACCCAATAAAGGTAGTAGCTTATAGTTGAGGAGGCCATAATAAGCAGTAGCAGAATAAGCATTAGTTCCACAGAATAAGCAGCACCAGCAGTAGGGGCAGTATCGGTGGGAGGAGCGGTTTGGTAGCAGGCAGTGTGTCGGGCAGTATCTGTATCGGGATCGGGCTCTGTATCTATATCTGGATTGGGTTCGGGCATCAGTAGTAACTTGTTTTCGTACGTGTAAGTCATGGGGGCAAGAGGCTAAGCGGCATCGATCACCCTTCAATCAACTAGAAGCGATAGCAATAACCCTTCTTTTCCTTAAGCGACAAGCGATAGCGATAACCTCTACCCACCTCCAAATCACGGCGAAGCAATAACCACCTAAGCCTTCAATCCAGGCAAGCGAGAGGATCACCCCCGCCCACTCACTAATTCAGGCAAGCGAAGCGCGATCCATCAACGTCTCGGCTATGATATGGGGCTTCCACCTTATCCGGTTCAAAGCTTCTGTCCAGTTTAAGCATTTAAATCGCAAAAGGAACAATTCTTCTGTAGCGGGAACAATCAAGGGGGCAAGATGAAAGGGGACTATGCGAAGCCAGCAAATATGGTATACTGCCTATGTGGTAAATCAATCAATCCCTACCTAATAACTGGTGCCACTTGGAATTGCTGACTACTGTAATTCATTCAAACATGGCACGAAAACCTACCTCCTGGGCACGTGGGAAATAGAACAGGTAACAAACATAGAATCCACCACCTTTGTGGGATAGGTGTTTTCTGAAAGCATAAATACCGTAATGTAGTGGTTCCTGAAAGATGGGGTGTTTCCTGAAAGCATACAAAACGTCGTAATGGAAGATTTATAACTGAAAGCATAAAGTGTATATGCAGATCGATAGAGAATCCTAAGGTAAACTAGCATAAAGTATATATTATAAAAGGATTAAATCCATTTAGGAGGTTAGCTGAGATTTTGCCAATGTGCCCCCCGTAGCAATTTGATTAAACAAAAATGTCTATGTCTAATTAGGCTGGTTTCTATAATTGGTATCCAATCCAAGTAGCCGAGCCCAATTATCGAAGTGGATTAGTCCAGCTGAATAGCGGCAGCCACAGGTATCCCGTTCGATGAACCCAAAGCAGCTTGAGTAGCCAAGCTGAGTAACCCAGCCCAACCGAGCCAGCCCATCCCAGCAATGACTGGCAAGTGTCTGGCAGTGGAACTGCCGATCGAAACTAACAGGACATGGCACAGTAAGGCACAGGATCAAACACCCTTCCCTACAGCTGTTCACTGATGGACCCATTTTCCCTACAGCCGTGACTATCAGCCTTACCAACAACGCTCTGTGAAAACCTTAAGTCCATAGTGGATCCTAACTGCTGATCGATCTCTCGATTTATGTTTGCTGGGAGAACGAATCCACCCGGGCTGGGATAAGAAATAACCGAGGGCTTGTTCTCGCTTGTTGACTAGATGGATCTTTTAGGGGAGGGGAGATGGCGTTTTCAGCGTGCTCAAATGTATATATAATTGATTTATACCGCCAGCCATCCCGTTCGTTTCATATCATCTCCTAGCCCGCCCGGATTATCCCAGCAATCGGTTGGTGTCATTTTACTGATGATTCTCCCTCATCCGGGGCGGTGGGCGTAGCCAAGAAAATATCGTAAAGTTCGGGCTGGTAAGGAAAGACCTATCCCAAGGGTTCAAGATTGGTCCCATCCCTACCCACTCTTTTGCATAAGGGTTAAAGGCAAGTGCGTCAGGTCTCACCCGCTAACTTTGATCTAGGGATAGCACAAAGACATAACTCCATAACAATGTTCCACCACTACTTTAGCCCACTAATTTAAGTAGTTTGTTAGGCGCCCCTTATAGCCTATATTTTATTCCCTTTAAAAGATAAAGTACTCTTCGCTGAAGAATATAATAGTACTAATCGCCGAATAAAAGCGCTATGTTAAACCAATATTTCGTACAGTAAGAGGCTTTGTAAATACTTTACAGTTGAACACTCCGTAATAGGTTTAAGGGAAGTCCTCTCTTTTTACTTATCCCCTATTTATTCCCCTCAAAGCCTTAGCTCTGCTCAGGATTGGTCAAAAGCCCGCCCGCATGAGCTCTGCTCAGATTTGGTCCTTATCAAATCAGTAAAGTACTCATCTTAATTTCACTCTTCGTAATAAAATAAGGCGTAGCATATTGAAAGCTAAGTAAGGTAATTTTATCTTAATACTTAATAAAGGCAAGCACCCAACCATTGGCTCCTAGGCTCCTAGGCAAGCTCTTAGGCAAGCACCCAACCACGCCGTTAATCATTGGCAAGCTAATTTTTACTGTTATGCAGGCTAGGCAAGTATTTCCTCAGGCTCTAAAGAGCTCTATAGAAGCACAGAGAGGTTTTCCAAGAGAGGCTTTCCATCCAGTAGAATAGACCCATTCAGTAGAAGAGACTAGAATTAATGGTTTACACAAAGCATGGGTTGTAAATGCAAACTGGGTATAACAATGTGTTGTGGATACTACCAAAACTCATTTTTGTAGACAGGCGTTAAACGAAGAACTCTCTGTTTCGCATTATGGTATCTGTATTGCACTCGTATTCCATGTTGTGCTTGGAATCAGCATATTTGTGCAAAATGATAAAGGTTTACAACTTAAGTGCCATTTTCGGTGTGTGAACCGTGCCGCTTGAGCATATACCTATGTTAATCTTGCGGGCACCTCTGGTTGAACCGGAAAATTATTTCTGTTATGGTCATTAAACTTATATTTTACACTCAATATGAATGGATGTATGAATCAGTCTCTGACCCCCGCTAACACTATCTTCCATACTAGAGTTGTGTTGATATCTTTGTTGTATTTAACCCTAAAATTGTGTGTTTAAAGCATACTTGATAAGCTTGGTAGTAATTGATACATTTATAATTGCAAGTGAGTGATCCCTAGAACAGATGACAACCACTTGGAGTATGCCTGTATGCATTCCGATAGCAGTGCTGGCTGTGTTGTAAACCCTGGTTGTTAACTTATATCTTACCACTTATATCTTACCCTAGAAGAATGAATGAGGGAATTCAGTCATTTATCCTTGCTAAAGCTGTATCCTACACCTGAGTAGTTATGGTGCTTGTAGTGCATATTGCTGGATAATTGTACTGGCTTGACTGGTCTTCCCTTATGACTTATTGCATCCATAATAATATGTTTATGATGAAAGTGGAGTCCTTATTTGACTATCATGAACTGATCAACAATTATTCCTTTATTTCACTTTGTATTTATTATGCAAGCTAGAATTATTCATGGCAGCCAAGATAAAATTGTAAAACTACCTTATACTAATGCAATTCTTAAAGAATATCTTTATTTGCCAAAACTTTATTATGCGGTAGTATAAGGAACGCTCCGCCCTTTCAAATTGAAGATATTGCAACTAAAATGAAATTATCTATAGGTTATTCCTAGCAAGGTAAAAAACTGCAGCAGATCGGGTCTGCAGGTACAGGTTCGGCTGCGGGCAGTTTGGATTCAGCCATTTTTGCCAAGGAAGCTCGGGTTCCATATAATGTCGGGGTTTAATCCCTCCAAGGGCGTATTGCAGCAGGCAAAAAGATATATGAAGCCGTAAAAAAAGGGGGCAAAGGCAGCAGCTAAGGTAGACCCAGAGCAAGATCCAGATCGAGATCCATATTTATATTCTGTTGATGAAGCAGCTGCTGATGTCGATTCTGTTCTTGGTTAAGTCGATTATGATCTTGAAGAAGCACTTAAGGCAAAGGAAGCTAAGGTGGCACTAGTTTTTATTGGTCCAGTCGATCCAGTTGAACCAGTTGGTTATGCAGTAGATCCAGAAGTAGATCCGGCAGCAGCGGAACCAATAGTAGCAAAGCCAAGTAGCCCAACTGCGCAGTCAAGCCCAGGTAGAATGTCCAGCTGGAATCACTATTCTTGCTGCAAATGCTTAATTAGCGACTGGTCCAGTTAAAAGTAATAACCTAACCTTTAGTATGTATCCACTGCTGCTCGTGGATCAGAAATCAGCTTGAAAAGTCAGTTAGATTCTTTATATAAATCATTTAGATTGCCATTTTAGCCCTAACAATTCCCTTCGGTCGATCATCTTTTGACACGAAGACTGACGTAGGAAGGAGAGGGACGAACCGCTCGACCCCAGTAGTTGGAGGGTCCCTAGACCTTTGCGAGGGGCGCACTTTACTCTGGGATGGGTACTACAATAACTGAAGATCTTACGGGAGGAAGGAAAATCTCTCAGTCTTGTGCGGGTGGACCGGCTTTTACTGGAAAGGTCTTCCAGGAGAGGCATTGACTCATTTAATTCATTGATCAACTCGATAACATCCAAGATAGGATCCCCCAACTTGCCCTATCTTACAAGAGAAGTTTTCACGTCAGACCCAAGATAATAAAAAGAGGGACCTTACAAAGGATATAGGAAATTGCATAATATCATATATAATGCAACCAAGTTATCGCAACTTAAGGGGGCTTTACTCAAGTGGATACGCTTATGGCTACTTCAGCACCACCGTTGGGGAGGGCAGGCTAGAAGAAGTCTTGTTAGAACAGATACTAAAAACATTTTCATTTGCTATTTTCGTCCACTCCGTGCCTCCTTTATTTAGGGGTACAAGCAAAGCTTCGCACCTCATCAGGGCACTTAAACTAATTTTATTCTTAATGAACTATACTCTCTCCCTCATACCTCGGTCGAGCGGCTCCTATCCTCCCCCTTTTACAACGGTTCTATCCAATAACTGAACAGCCAATAGCCGATCCAGTCGATCCAGTCGATCCAGTCATAGCTTGGATGGAATAGATACTCCGCTTGGATCCCAGGCTACTCGACCGCTTGGCTACTCAACGGCTTAGCTACCGGACTGGGTAGGCGTCAGTGCATGAATGAAGCTCTGGTCACAGTGCAGCTAGAAGTTCCAGTCAGTGCACCATTAAGTCCTAGTCAGTCATTACCGCTGATAGTCCATCATTTTAAGCCGGTCATAGTTTGGCTGGCATCCCGGGCTCGACTGGGCTACTTGGAGCAGCCACCGGTTATTTAAAACAGCCTCTCCTTTAGCTTGACTACTTACCGTTACTTTTACCAACTAACCACCCACCTATAAAAGAAGAAAGACCTTACCCTACTACTTACTTCTCACCTATTGCATAAGCCAGGAATGCCTAGTAGCAGCAAGCACTATTGATCTTGTTGAGGGGACGGGATTCTTCACCCGGCCAGCCAGCCAGATACAATTGATGAATGAAGACAGACAGCATCGCTAGGAAGATGCGTACTGGAAAGAAGACTTTCAGTTGACAGCTAAGTTGTAGGATCCTAAGAACTGCCCTTGTAAATACTCCCAAAACCTCTGGGATCAATGGGGTCAGCATTTATAACCTTGACTACGCTGCCTTCTACTGCCTGCTTCACCACTTATATCACCTATGCCCCACACTTACTCGTTTTATGGGTGGCTTCCCATAGATAAGATATGCCTAATCTTACTAATTTGGTGGATGAGGCCATTTCCGGGCGTTCTAGGACCACTTATGACCCATGAATTAAAGATTATTCAAAACGTGACCTGATTTATCATGGAAGAGCCGGAAAAACGCTTTGGGTTAGTGAACCTGCCACTGTGCGTGTTACAATGTAAGGACGGTTGGGTCAGTTGGGTAGGTTAGGTTAGCTAGGTCATTGGGTAGGTTAGTTAACTCTGGTTTAATTGCAAAAGCTTGCCCACATTGTAAGACCCGAGATAACCTTTGATTGCGCTTTGAGTTCTTTGATTGAGGTAGCCTCCATAACCTGTCTTCTGGGGAGTTAACATGGCATAACTTGAACGTTGTTATAGGAGTTTCGCCAGTCGCCATAAAGCCATACTGTTTGAGGAGTGACACCATCCATACCTTGACTGTTGCTCCATGAGTGATATTTATGACATTTATTGACTTTCTTCAATAATATGCCCGCCCCCCTATTTTAGGAAGAAAAATCCGCTCGCTTCTATCTATTTCCTGCTAAGCTTATGTTACCAATGTTATTCTTATTAGGAAGGCCAGCTAAGCGGCAAGGCGTGCTCAACAAGCTTTCGGCGTGGCAAGGTGTGCTCAACCTATCTTTATTTCTTGGCAAGCAAAAGTTGGGCCATAGCAACAGTTGGACATATCTTTATTTCTTGGAAAGCAACAGTGTGGCGGTAGTACGGTACGGGAACCCACGTATAGATGGAGGATTTGGGTCCCCTTAGTAGCTGGCAACAGTGCAATATGAGGTGGCAACGGAGGAACACTTTCCTCTTATATAGATTTTCATTCTAAGATAAGCTTAGTAAAAAGTTCTTTGTCTCGATGAAGCCCTCCTACCACAATAAGAAAAAAGCTAGCTGACGTTATTACGACTCTACGCTCTCGCCTTTTTGGGGCTTACGCTCGGTCTCATACTCGCGCTAGTTTTGACTTCTTTCTCACGGAGGTTTTATCTCGCTTAGAACTTGTGACAAAGCTTCTCTTCTCATCTATGAAAAAGGAACAACCGCCCGGAGTTGATATGGTTGATATGAACAAAAACAACCGCCTCTCTTTCTTGGCAACAGGTGTAGTAGGTGGGGTGGGGTACCATGAAAAGCTTCGCTGGTGCATCAGTAAGAGGGGACCCAGGCTGCAGGAATAAGGGTGGTTGCTCAGTAAGACACCAGCGACCTGTAGGCAGCATGCCCCGCGTAGCACATCACCCCGTTGTTGTAACCCGACCCGACCTTTCTTGACGAGGTGGAAACAGGTAGAAGGTAGAACTTTCTTTCTGGTGCTGCAACGTTAACAACCGCCAGGTAGAAGGTAGAAGGTAGAAGGTAGAACAGGAGCCCGACCCGCTCAACCTCCTCACCCTTCATTTTTTCATTTTCAGTCAGCAATCCGGCAGGCCTTAATTCAATGTGTTTCACTAATTAGTTGAAAGTGGAAGCCAAGTGCCGCAGTTATGGTAAAATAAGAAAGAAGCTATCCAGGCGCAATGGCTAAAAGGTTTAGTTCGGTGTATTCAACTAGTAAATGTAAAGTGGGATCGGGGTGGTGGCCATCGGTCTTGATCCGAGTTCCTATAGTGAGTGTAAAGAGGGGCCGGGGTGTGGACGGCACGTATTGATTCGGTGTGTTCTATTAAGTGTGGAACCTCTGTCTTTAGGAACCTCGGAAAGGAACCTCAGAAAGACTGATGGAAAGACTGACGTGCTCTAGTACCTCACCCTTGGCCTGAAAGCCAGTACAATAGAGACCTTGATTAATCCTTATCTAATGAAGGATTGGTCTTTCAAAGGCCTTCGAAGGTCTTACTATGCCTGGCAATACAAACAACAAAATTTCCCCTGGGGTCATAATATCTGGCCTTCCACCGTTCTAGGGCCTAGCACAACCAAGAGGAGGGATATGCTTTATCCTGCTTCCCATTTCATCAGTTGGCTTCCCCATCTTATGAGAGAAAGCTCCGCCGGGCTCTCCCAGACAGGGTGGCATTCCTTGTTGCTGTACTCACTGAGCACGAATCCGGGAAGCTCTAATGGATGCTCATCGCAGCCATACATTCTCCTATAAGTGCATTTGGTTCCATAGAACGAGCGAGCTGCCATAGTTATTATACTAATAAAAGGCCATGGACGAAGCCGAAGTCAGTCGTTAATAAGATAGATACTAATTGAAGGCTATTGCCGAAGTTGTGAAGTCGTAAAGCCGAGTTCCTACGTCTATAATCGAGTCGACCGTGAAGCAAGCCACCGAATTTACTTTTTGCACCGGAGAGAATGGATAGGAATCCGGACCTGCAGCAGCGATGGCACACGGACCTGGAAATCAATGGACCCTTTGCACCGGAGAGAATTGACCTTTTGCAAAGTTGTTAATACATATATAGTAATTTACTGGACCGGAAAGGACTATGCATACCATAGTTTGGGGTGGTAGGTTATTCATAGATAGAAAGATATATATATTATTCATAGATAGAAAGACCATCGGGAGGGCGAGGAACGTTGGGAGTTACTCGGTATCATTTCGCTACCTTTATTAAGTTGCCTCCTATTCCTTTCTAACCCTACCAGGTGAGCTTCGCTCCCTCCCCTCCTTCCACTAGATACTATCTATTCCCGCCCAACCGGGCTTAACGCTCCTTCCTTTCAAGTCGCTTCAAAATGTCTTTATCTCTTTTCGTCGCTTCAGTATTCTTACTTTAAAAACAACGTTTCCGCCCTTTTAAGCCATCCATTTATTGAACTAGCTAAGCGCTCTATCCCGCTACTTATGTGCCTCACCTAGCCTCTTTCTATCCCGCTACTTACGTTACCCGGCTCGCTTAACCTAATCATTTATTTCTGGGACCCATTAAGAAATAAGCTCCCCTAACCCCCCGCCCGGGGGGCATTCCAAGCTTACCTTGGGGGATGTTGAGGCGAATGGTGAAAGAAGAGATGATCCCAGAGAAACTATCCCCTCCCCGCACCTGGACATAGCCCCCTGGGGTGCCTTACCTTTCAGAAGGAACGTAGAAGATGGTTCCGATAAGAAGGATGTTCCGTTAATAGGATGGTAGATATTCCAGATGTACAATATTCCAGGTTGGGAGATAATAATATGGTGGGTAAGAAGGATAAAAGACGCTAAAGCGGAATAGCTTTCTTTTGCCTCGCAAAAACCGTTGCATTTCGTTGTACTTGGCTATCATTCTTGTCCCCACCCCAAGCTGGTATTCAGTCTAAATCTCCTTTTATCTAACTCCAGCCTTCTCTCTACCCCCAGCCAGAGTAGGTATTTTTTATCACTGATATAAGGAAGGGAATTATAAATCTTTCTACCTTTCTCTTACTTGCCTCATGATTTTTGTATGTCTAAGAGCATGAGTGAGGAGCTTATATTGCCTAAGACTATGAGCGTGAGCCTTAACTGGTACCTCCGACCAATTTGTTCTACTTCTCGGGGGGGATCGCAAAGCTCAACTGCTTTTTCCCTCTCGAGTGACTTTCCTTGCTAATGCTAAGATTTGTAAGATCGAGGAAGGATATATTGTGGACATAACTCCACAAAGGTGAGGAAAAGCCTTACGTACCACCTCATACACCCGGACTACGGTCGCATCAGGTCAAGAAGATTGGCTAGTGCCTTTATTTATACCTTTTTCTACCTCGTCCTCAGCGCAGGGAAGGGAGGAAGGACTCAATGGCTTGTATCTCTCTTAAGCGTTAGAAGCAGGTTATTAACCGCTATTGACCATTCTTGGCTAGCCCCGGGGGGTATTTTCAAAGGCGAAGCCCAAGACAGACTTGAGCGGTAGAGGAAGGGGTTACTCAGGTTCTTATCATGCCAGTCTCTCTCGAAAGGAAGGATGTCCAGCATGCATAGAAACCAGCCAATTGAGTGAGTGCGTCGAAACCAGCCTTAGAGATAGATCGTGCGTGGAACGCCTTATAGTTTCTCTTACTACCCAATCGTGCATGGAATGCCTCCCACCAAAGAAGTAAACGGGATCGGTGCGTGGAAAGCCAGCCTTACTACCCGCCATATTGAGTACCTGCTTCCCCATCAAGGAGGAAATAAGACCAGTAAATAGTTTTATTGTTCCGCATTCATATCCATATCCATAATCAGTCAGAAAATTGCAAAAATGAAAAGTTTAAGTAACCCTACCAAATTAAGTAACTAAATGACAGAATTCTGTAACTAACTCACTTTCAAAAGTGGTCTACAATTTAGATATCTTAATTAATGAGTTAGGCTTGGATGAACCCTGTTTCAGGCTCGTTCTCATTCAATCAGTTGAGTGGCTCATTCCCCTTCAATCGTTAGAATCTCTTCTACTGGCTCTTTTAACGGATGGAAAAATGGGTCTAATGGTTTACTGGCCTTAATGAGTGGTTTAGTTGTTAGCCAGGAACAGTAAATAATACATTGTTAACTGGACGGAAAGAATCACTCGTTAGTCCTAGTTTCTTCCACCGGATGAAAATACTCACTCGGGTGGCTACTGGGTGGAACTACTGGATGGAAATACTATTTTGAAGTCCCTTATACCGGGTGGATACTGGCCAGTTTATTCTCCCGGAAAAAAAGGAAGGCCAGTCAGTATCTCTTGCGTGAAGGCCAGTCTCTTCATTGAGCGGGAGCGAGGATCCCATCTAGCTATAAATTGAATAAAGAAACAATCATACATGTTAGTTTTACCCGAGTTACCAAATTTACTCTAGCTAGCTGACTGAGAGGGGAGAGAGGTTAGGTAGGGAGTCTATCTTTCCCGCCCGATATGCATTTATTTACGAAGCTGGCTGTATGAACACTCTGGGACCAGAAGCTGCTTTTCGGGGCACATATAGCGGAGAGGAAGGAGTCGCAAATAAGGAATTCAGTTATGGTGCGGCCTGTCCAAATAACCCACCTACGTTCTATTTACATTATGTATGTCATAAGTAGGCGGTTTCATCAATATTGCTCCCCGCCCCGCTTTCCTCCCTAGGATAAATGGCGGTACTGGCATAATCTCTATGATGAGCCGAATTCCTACTTCCTTCCTTCCGCCCGTACGTACGCGCATCGGATTTCAGGCAGGCGCACTCCCTTGGTCCTTACTATTAAAGGCTACCCCTTCTTTCTTTATGGATGGTTAGTCGAGTGCGGTCCTCTCCATCCATATCTGATTGATGGGCCTAAAGGAAGGCGGATTCTCATTATCAAGCTGGAGAATCTCAAGTTTGGGAGTGGGAAGACTTATGCTTTTTGTAACTCGCGGTAACTAAGAATAGCGTAAAGTCCCACAAAACTCCAGAGATTATGGATAAATCAATTCTATAACAACCGCCACGGCTTTGTAAGCACTTTCCTAGCCTGTACTTTAAATTAAATTATCCCTCCACCTTATTTTTTCGAGCGGCTCCACCTCTCTCCCTATCGGTCGAGCGTCTAAAGACCCTTTATTTCGTTTTTATCCTTAGTTCACGAAGCACCCCTTTCAGTTCCTTTATAAACCGTCGGGGTGCCACACATCATAATCTCAAGAGCATTCACGAATGGTCGCACCTGCATATGAGATGCAAAGCGGAGAAATGGAAAAGTAAATCGCTTGGTTTTCGTTATTGGTTCGACCATATATAAATGTGGGTGGCAGCTCAAAAAACCAAATAGATCCTCAATCAAATTGAGGAATGATACAAAGGCAATTTACTTATCTCCAAGGTTTTAGGCATCCAAGCTTACATAATAACATGACCCAACCTTGAGCCTTCTATTTCTATTCTTAGCAGTTGATTCAATTAGTTAGGAGTATAGATACGTTTATTTATTGTCTGCTTACCACCGGCTTTTGCAGAATCAACTGAATCTACTTATGGGTAAGCTGGATCAACAGACTCAACTGAACCAACTGCTGCATCAACGACAGAAGAACCATCAGTCCCTAGTAAACCCTCCCTCATTACTTACAGGTTCTCTTCTACTGTCCCGTCAAACCATGAGATTCCCCTTCGGGCCGATGAGCTCCTTATTTAATCGTTCGCCAAGCTCACGCAATCAAGCTCCCGCAATGGCTCACAAAACTATTCCTATAATCCACCAGTCTATCTAGATTATACCCGTCCGTTATTGCCCCAGAATCATGACTCTGGCTTGCTTGCCTATCTGGCTTGGCTAGGCGGTCTTACCTATGCCTCTAAGCACTTGCTTGGATACGGGAAAGGCTTGTGGGGAGGGAAAGCGAGGAAAGTCTTTATATGTAAATTGGCTTCTTTCCTTGACTTATTTATTTATTATATAGTGTCAACTTTATGTACACTTATTCCCTTGGCTTGGCCTGGTCGGTGGAACTGAGAGAATTCTATTTATTGACTGGACTGAATCCATTGTTTTCATTCTTTTTTTTCCCGAATTCATTTCATATCAGGTAAGCCGTAATCACTATCCTGCAGTGCTTGGGTGCTCCCTCAGAGTGCCGTACGAGGACCTTCTATCCATATAAGGCTATCCATGTTTTTTTAATAAAAGATGAATGTTTAAGTCACTTAGGATCTATAGATATTATCTACGTAATTACACTTTAGGCTTTCACGGGGGAGAAAATACGTATTTATCTTATTATCTGATGCACCTATAACATACGATCCAACTAGCTCTGCTCTTATCCTTGCTTAGGAATACTCCCCTCTACGGGATCAACTGGTTCAAGGTAAGCTACTGCCTGTTGCTGAATACAAATAGACTTACCGGAGTGTCCTTTCAGTCCCAACCAGTATAAGAGCTAGTACAAGTGCTAGGAGCCAGTCGAAGGGGGGGCTAGTTAGCGGCAATAACCCAACTAGTAAGGCAAGTCATGAGGCAAGTCAAGGGGGTCAAAGGGGAGCCAATAGTCCCACCCTCCTTAATTCCTTCTTTAATCCTATTTGGCACTCAAATGAGATACCATTATCATGTGCTTTCAAAGGACAAAAGATTTATCTATATCAAAGCATGCCTCTACCAATGAGACTCTAAGGTATGATATGAGGACTTTAATGAGTTTTCCTAAAGTTGAAAAACAAGGTGTTTACTCGCTAATAGGGAATTATTACCTTTACTCTTCCCTATTATACTCTCATGATTTCCCTGCTTCAGCTTCTCCGACCGAATACGCATGCGCATTATTAAAACAAAATAATATGATGAAGAAGAAGAGAGCCCTATCAACTTCTCCTAATAATAAGAAAAACCTTCCGGGAACTCCAGATTCTGATGGATATAATTATGGGTATTACCCTTTTATTTAGAGGTTTAACCGGTTAATACATTTCTTATATAAATAAGGTAATTAACCTAATCCTTGTCTTTATCAGAAGAAGAATAGAAATAAGGAAAATTTTGGATGAAAAGGTTTATCCTCTCGTCTTGTCTTAATTATAATAAGAATATTATGAATTGGAATCGGAAGTTTCTGAACGGTTCTTCTTCATCTTCATCGTCTTCATCATCACAGAATCTGGCGAAGTAGTAGTTAGTTCCACCATAAAGGTTTTTAGTCTATGATTATGGGAGGAAGGATGGCTGCTTTCTTTTATTCTTCTTTTCTAGGTCGTGCGTATCCGTAGAAGCGGTGGAGGCTGCTTGATCGGAGGCAGGATCTCAGGATCAGGAAAATAATTGAATATTGAGTCCTCCTCTGAGTCAGTCATAAGCTGCTGTGCTGGATTTGCAGTAAAAAAGCGGTAGGCTTTTACCGGGGCGTCGTGTCAAACTTATGCGCTGTGTTGTGATGTGAGGGTTTTTTGGGGGGGTGGAAAGTGAAGCGTGCGACCGTCTCTTTCTTCTATGATCTAATATTGAGAGGTTTTTCTCATTTTGTGTTTCCATTGTGTGTTGTTTTGGGTTTATGGTGCAGGTTTAGGTAAGATATTAAGTGGATACATCTTTCAATTACCCGGCTAGTTCTATTCTATTAGTTTGTTAAGATGTGCAAGGGATCGGGCGGGCCCCTTATACTTTATTGTCTCTGGCTTTATTACTTCCGGTTTTTTCAGTTTGGAGAGGGCATAATTTTAGGAGTTGGGGTTGTGTAGAGTCAGACGTCTTTGGCCTGAACTTAACAGGCTCAGTGTGCTGATTGGATTGTCATTCCTCCCAATGAATGGATTGATGGATTGCTTGACCTCCCGATTGGATGTGCCAGTGAGATAAGTTTATGGCTGTCTGTGCCATCAGCAAGTGATAAGAAGCAGCAGTGAGCAAGTTAAATAACGCTAGCAAGAGTAAGAATAAAGTGGGAGTTCGGGCTACACAGGACACTTTTCTTTTATTGATCCACCAACCTTACTCTTACCTTTGCCCACCACACTTACCACTACAAGGGATAGACTCTTTCTTTAAATCTCACATGCCTTAGATTTGCAAATTATATAGCTACTTAAAACTTACTTCATTATTCTACTGGGTACCACATATAACAACCTTCTGGGTACCGCTATTACACTTGGATTTAAGAGCTTTTCCAATATTATTATGGAATTATAAACCACTGGCTAGTAAGAACCCTCAGAGCATTTGCTTTTAGTCCCCGCGTATCACCCTTCTTCTTTACCCACTCATAGACACCCAACCTTACTTAGTGGATAGAGGTGCATGCCCTTAACAACCACTTGCTTTAGGAAATGCTTAGTGGGATAGGAACTACCTTGAAGATTTACCTTTACTTAACCGGTTACCCCTGGTATATTTACCAACCAGAATAAATCACCCAACTTACTGATGCTGTCCCAACCCAACCTAGTATAGTGCTTCAGGCAATAGGTGGGGGGGGGGGTACCACTATTTAGCTTCTCGGGACGAGCACTATGAATTCAGACTTCATTGATTGCTACATAAAAGTTTGGATACCAATAGACAAAGAAAGCCCAGTGTGAAAACAGTTATCGAACCATGCCCAGGAGCCTTTGAATAAGGTTGAAAGGCTTCTTCCTTTGCGGGTATGAGGTCAGGTGATTTATGAAGACTTCTTTCTTTGTGAGTAGCTGACCTCTTGGGTGAGGGATGAAGGTTGGCAATAAAGGTTCCTCAAGTTAAAGGGAGGGGAAATCAGGTCAAAACTCCGAATACTATAGAATTGTCTATTTATAGTAGAAGGCCTCGGCGAAAGTTACATTTTTACTCTGACGGGTGAGCTCGGTGAAAATGACATTTATCCTCTTACGAGCAGAACTAGGCAATGGGGATACTAGCAGTTTTATACGTCCTTTCTTGGCCTTACTTCCATATGCCCAGTTTCATTACTGAATTTCCCACTCTTTATAGGGTAGGTTCAACTCTTTATATCATCTGGAGACGCCCAGATTTGTTACTCAATTTCGATGGCGGCCTTATCAGTCGAGCGTGCTTCCGCACCCACCTTCTAAGGGCCAGTTAAAACCTTTCTATCGTCTGGAGACGCCCAGTCTTTTTAGTAAATTTCACACTTCAAGGAAGGACAGTAATAAAGAAGGGATAACCTTGCATATGATGGCCTATCAATAATAAATCTGCTTGCCTAATAACACCCGCCTTCTTACTTGCCTTTCAACCGAGCTTGGGCCAGAAGCAAGGCCACCGGATAGGTTCGATATGATGATAGCCCGGATTTGGGATTCATAAAGATATGGATTAGGTGCTTTTTCTACCACCAGCAAGCGAGCCCTTTAATATCAAAGTTAAGATACGTAAGACGGTCTAGAGAGTAAATAAAGTATTTAAGTATAAATTTACAAAGTATAACCAGGAGCACTATTGCTGGTTTTAAATAGGACTTATTTACTGAAGGCGGTGGGGCCTTGAGGGAATAAATATAGGCCCTGGCTTGGTCTCACTATATATTTTAAAATAGACTCTAGATAGATTGGGGGCACCGAACCTCCTGTTCCCTTTTCCCTCTCGTTACGAGGGTGATCGCGATCGGCACGAAGCGAGCTGTTGTAGCCTTCCCTTACCTAAAGGGCTCGTTAGCAACCCTGCAGAAGTGGCCGTAAGAGTTCAGCTTCTCCATGCTCGGCTTCGTTCGCTTTCCCATGCGCGTAACTAGCCTTTAGAGCTTTGATCAATCACAGAACTCTCGCTTCCATCCTGCCTTGCCATTCCATCAGTTACAGTGCTGTCCCTTGACCTTTACGACCTTTTCGTATTGGTCCTAAACCGAAACTACTAGAGCTGACTGATCATTACATTATTGGTGCCGTGTGAGTCGATTTTGATGTACCCATTTGATGTCCCAAGTTACCCAATACTGTCTATTGAAAACTACTAATCCTAGTCGTTGTTGGTAAATAGTGGGCCTTAGCCATCAGTCAGCCCTCACATTAGAGTCATCGTTACTAACTTTCCCGGATTTCCTAAATATAGGGCTTTGGACGCTTCAAGTTGACGATCAAGGCATATTCAGAGATCTATTCGGAGGATAGTCATGTTCGTGACTGACTCCAATATTGCGCTTTGTTGACAGCAAAGAACCATTATCGCTAGATTATTACTTTTTTTGCAAGACCCCTAGAAATAAATAAGCCCGGGGGGAACGTACGCTCTCACTAAGAGGCCTTCCGTACCCGCGGGTTGCAGGAAATTAGGTGAACAGACAAAAGTTTTCACTAATAAATGGCATCGCCACGGAGCGCAGCGGGCGTTTCAAGTGTTGATTATATATAGTATGCTTCTTTATGGAATGGTTGGAACCAGGTGATTCTATTTATTGTCGTTATTTAAAGTCCAACCTCTTTCTTATATAATATGGACACTTACTTAAGGCAGGGTGGGTTTTCAGTCTGTCCATTCGGTAGGGATAGCAACTAATTTTTATCTACGCATTTTGATTGATCGTTATACCGTGGTTGCACAAGATAAGCCATTCAGCTCCGACGCGGACATCGGGTACTGCTTAGGAATTCTATTTTATTAGAATATTTCTTATTTCTAGTTATTTCTATTTTTAGTTTTTTACCGAGTAATAATACTGAGGTGATTTTATTATTAGTATTATAACTAAGCTAAAGATATGGGGTTGCAATGATTTACGTATATGAAAAAGGTCCCGGTAAAACGCCGGGCTACAACAGTGTGAATATGGAAGCAGCAAATGCATCATTTTTCGGAAACACGCCAGCCAAGTGGCCTTCTACGGAGGGATAGCGCGATTCGGAAGAATTTATCATTGGCCCAAGTAGCGCGAACCAAGCCTGGCGACACACGCGTGCTCTAGGGCTAGAGTTTTAATTTTATTTTGTTGGCAGCGTAACAACGTCCAGTGTGCCGTGGTGGTAGGGTGCTCAAGGTCCGCATTGCCCTCGTTTTCTTTCTCTAGTTTTTAGGGGCATGGCCTAAGTAGCTCGCTGAGCTGGCCCGGGCCAGGGATGGGCAAAGAGTTCATAATTCTTGAGGTCGGGCCCGGGTGTGGGATTGGCGCCTACATAATTCTTTATTGTAGAATTCCGACCAGTACCAGCTAGTTGTAGGTGGGCTTTTTTATCCAGGCCATCCGTGTTCATTCGGCGGTGATATTCATTTCTTTAGCGACGTAAGAAATCTGACTACTATATAAGGATAAGGCTACTACGAAGAATAGCGAGCAGAGCGAATCAGGAATTCCCTAAATCCTTAAGATAGGGGAGGGGGAATATGGTCATGAACTACTACTATGGTTAGTTGGGCGCTATGGCTTGGGATAGCGTTATCGTTAAGGAATAGTACGGTCTCCACAAAAATTATTTATAAGTAGTAAGAGAGCGATATGTAGGATATGCACAAGTAGTAGTGGAGATAGAGATCTACAAGTAAGTAGGAGCTTGAGAACACCCAGTAAGTTAAGGGGACATACCTAGTAGGTGTGGAAGGAGTACCAGTATAAGACTTAGTGGATATAATCTATTAGAACTAAGGAGTAAGCTAGTAGTATACGACTAGATATATGAGTAGTTAAGCAATTTTATAGTCTGCTAGTATAAGAGTATGAGTAAAGCACAGGCAAGTCTTAGATTCCTAAGATTCCTCCTAAGCCAGTCTCGAAAGAGTAGAAGATCCTCTTTCTTTTTTAGAATATTATAGAATAGCACTAAAGGAGAAAAAAGAGTTCTCCTCATAATCTTAATAGAGATAATAATCCTGCCTAACGCCATGCTT
>Ga0233342_1000168_pt1 | contig 20084 bp, 10 predicted proteins | sample GEONDECOMP273_FD_180706 | JGI IMG/M metagenome (GOLD analysis project Ga0233342, IMG submission 180706) | Leaf litter microbial communities from Shasta-Trinity National Forest, California, United States - GEON-DECOMP-273 | ecosystem: Environmental > Terrestrial > Plant litter > Unclassified...
GGTATGGGAGTAAGTCACTTTTCACTTCTGAAAGGGTTAGTTCTGTTGGCGCCCCCACACCTGATAGTAAAGGGCAGGGGAGCAACTAATTAGGGAGGTACTAATTAACTCATAGGCTGGCTGGTCTTCTTGCTTGAGGGCATGGCTGGCAGGTCTTATGGCTTGAATGGCTGGAGGGGTGCCTTCTTGCTTTAAGCTGAACGGACGGGTTGGGTCCTTCTTGCTTTAAGGGGTGGGGTGGTGAGAATCCTATTAGGTTAGGTCTTCAATATAGAACCAGGTCTTCGAGATTGAACGAACCAACCCGATTAGGTTAGGTCTTCGAGAGAGAACCCGCTATTGTAAGCAATAATCTTGGGTTCGTTACAAAATAGACAAAATGACACACTGTTTATTTCGACCTTTCAATTTCACAAAGTTGTACTCAGTACTATATAACTCCGGTCCAAAGTGTGGCTATACAGCGCGTTTTCCAATTTCATGCGAGTTCTCCTTCACCCACCCGCTTGACCATCTATAATTATAGGTGAGGCACTTATTCATGTCCATGTTGATGGAACTATGTGGGTCTCATCCTCTGGGGAAGGACTGGGTGTCAGAAACAACAGTGTTGGGACTATTCCTCTTTATTTACTTCAAGGGGAAATACATGGATATCTAGTATCGGGACCCATCTTATGAGGCATTGTTAGAAAGGACTTGAAATAGTATGGTGGTTACAGGATACGTTTTTAGATGACAGGTTCACAGGATAGTTCGGATCGGAACAAGTATTTAGGGGTTAGGATTGAAGGGACAGCTAATAGGATAGTATGTACAGGATCACGGATTGAGAGGACAGAGTAACGGGATAGTTAGGTTCGGGACAAGTGGTTTTGTCTCCGCTTCTTGGTTAGGACAGGGACACATGGATCTCAAGGATCAGGACTAGCCAATGGATCTCATCTTGGGGAGGACCGGTATACAGGGAAAAAGGGGATACCAGGATACGACGGGGACTACTGGATCAGGACTCCTCCGTAAGTTTTCTCATCCGGTTAAGAACAGGAATACAGTAACTTCAGGATCAGGACTAGTCATAAGGGACAAGGATTATGGGACAGATTCTAGTATGGAGGTTTCAGGATAACGGATAGAGAGGACAGGGCTTCAAGTAGGATAGGACCTCTATCTGTCCCAAGGGTTCAGGATAGATTAAACAGGGATGAGTCTGGAGCCCACAGGAGCTTGGATGGCGCCGTTGCCTATTCAGGATGCTTGAGCCGGCACTAGGATGATGGAGCCGTAGCCTCCGAATCTGCAGCCCCTAGTATCTTACGCCTCAGAATAAGGAGCCCCTGTAGCCGTAGCCTCGGACTCTGCAGCCCACTGTTGCTTCTCCTGCCCGCTACGCTCCAGTTGATAAGGTCTCCCCCTTTCCCTGTCTCCTAACTGCCTGCTACGCTCTCTGCCTCCTCTGCCCGTTATGCTTTTATTGTCTATTTCATTTATTCTTTACATTTCAGAAAATATCTGTACATTTCAGAAAATATCTGTTAGGAACAAGTATACAGGATTTTGCTTATTCGGCGTTCGGGGGTGACTGCATGGGACCTGTGTTGTTGTTCGGATGCGGTTCCAGAGTCTAAAGATGTCCGGTTTAGAGTTTCAAGGTTTCTTAGAGAGGCTTATGTTTAGTTCTCCAGAGGCTTAAGAGTTGTTTAAGATAGGCTGAAGAGAGGATGTATAGAGGCGCCTCTAGTATCTTTTTATAGAGGCTCAAGGAGATGTTTTAGAGGCGTATTACAGGGCTCCAGGATATTAGAGGCTCATGGTTTCCGGATGCGGCTTAGAGTGCTTCCTGATGCGGTTTCTTGTTTCCGGATGCTGTGTTGAGTGCGGTTTAGAGTGATTCATGAAGCAGTTCTTAGTGCGGTTAAGAGTGGTTTCCGCAGTTAAGAGGCTCCATGTCTCCGGATGCAGCTTATAGGCTCCAGGTTTATTGATTATAGGCTCAAGGTGCTCTTATAGGCTAATGGACTATTATAGAGGCTTAGTTGAGTTCTATAGAGGCTGATTAGAGGCCTATTATAGACTGATTCTAGGCTTTATTAGGCTTCTTATAGGCTTCTTAGAGCCTTATTAGTTAGAGTCTTATTAGAGGCTTAAAGGACAGGATTACAGTAATTACAGTTTAAGGACTCCTATTCAGGTTTATTCATCTTGGTAAGGACAGGGATTAAGAGTACAGGTTTACAGGATGGATCGGATCTTACTATTATTGAGGGGTTCGGATTGCAGGGACATAGTAGTATCTGTAGTGTACAGGATTCAGGATGGAGAGAACAGGGAAACAGAATTGATTGGATCGGGACTCGTATTTGCTTTTTCCGTACCCATTATAGCCAGTTTAACCTTATCCACGAGTGTTTTCCTCTCTTCATATCATTGCACTTCAAACTATGTTTAGGGAAGGTCAGGGATTCAGTATTTTGTTCAAATTACTCGGATGGAGGTCAAGGGAAAGGATGAAGTGTACTGTGTTTACAGGATTACAGTTTGACAGGAACTACAGTATCAGGACTAGTCATAAGGTATCCTCTAGGTCTTTACAGGGATACAGTTACAAAAGGATCTTACTCCTCCTACGGTCTCATAATCCTAGGAAGTTCAGGGATTAAGGATGGATAGTCCCTCTACCAGTTTGAAAGTTTCAGAATTGAGTCAACAGGTTGAAGTTTGTAGCCGTAAGTATCTTACGAGACTCTTACGCTTCTGAATCTGCAATGTCTTCAGTAGTTTCAGCAGTACCCGAAGTAGTTTACCAAGCACCCAATGAATCTGCAGTTTATTCAGTTGTTTCAGCAGCACCTGAGTTTACCCAGCATCCTATCAGCACCAGTATCAGTAGAGTAAGAAGCTGATACGGGGTTTATACAGTGGTTTCTTGAGGACAGGGATACAGAAACAACAGGATCGGTACTAGTACTAAGGTCTCCTCATCCTGGAAATAAAGGGATACGGGCGGATCGGGATTAGTCATCTGGATGACTTCTGGGATATGACCGGCAGATATTTGGCTAAATAAAAATGCGAGTTTTTAACCCCGATGGATTAAAAGACTGCTGCGGATATTATCTAGACGCTCCGTAGCTTCGGTTGGTTAGGACGCTGGCATGACTTCTCATATACAAGCAAATGCGGATATTCTCTCCTTGAGCTGGTGCTGAAACTGGGCCTTGGTTTCGTGACGCCGGAGCTACCATCCCAACGCTCGCGACATCTCCTAAGCCGGCCGCTCCAAGCGCATGCATTGAAGGCGGCACAGGCAGTAGGGGTACGGAGATGCGGTAAAATCCTACAAGAAAACAGTTATGTATGTTGCACATCATGGATAGGATAACCTTACCTTCGCACGCAGAGCTCTTTGAGGGGCGAGGCTACGAGTTCGCTGCCTCGTTCTCCTACCTCCCTCTTAGAGCCCGCTTAACGAACGCTTCCTCACCCTTGTAAAAGTGGTATATTTTAGAGTGCAAAGGTGGCCTTATATAGAGTAGCCTATAATTGAAATAGTTAAAGGCCTCCGTGTATTTCATATCGGTAGGGTTTGGGATGAGATTGACTTGATGAGAGTTTCCATCCTGCTCACCTAGCGCTCAACTGCTGTTTCTTTGTTATATATGTAATTACGCTATCTATATAAGCAACCAAAATGCAACCAATAATTACGTATATATATTGAAACTACTGCTTTCTTTCATCTTACCTATTGGAAAGAAATCCTACTAGGCTAGCTGATGTGACGATTCCACCCCATGTATTAGGTATTAGGCCTGCCCCACGTAGTTAGACGTTCTACCTTAATAAATGATTCCACCATATGGCACAGGGAGGTAGGAAGCACCCAATAAAACAATAGCAGCAGCATAGTTAGTTTAAATAGGCCTTCGTCATAGAGAGCATAGTTTCTAGGAGCAGAGTCCCAGCCAGAATCTAATTTCTTATCATTTCAATGGGAGAGTTGCACTAATTAGACGACTAGTAGTCTCTAAGGCTTTTAGTAGAGCTAGTAGTGCCAGTCCTAAAAAGAAAAGTAAGAACTACTAGTTGTAGAGTAAGGTACAGAAAAAGAAATGCTTTTTATCACTCTCTCTATTCTTAGTTCTTAGCTTTGGTTGGTCTGTTTGGTTGGGCCAGATTTGAAAACCTTCGCTCATTTAGAGTTTTTCCTAATGAAAAATAGATTGTTATTCAAATATGACCTAGGTCGGGGATCTAAAATGGAGATTCTTGTTCATAAACTATCCCCTTTCATCTCGTTTCTATCTAGTATGTGCCCTTGCACCCAGGCCCACTTACATAGCGGACATGCCAGTAGGTGAAAGTTTAAATGCCAGGTTTTGATGCAGTCGATCCAAGTATTGATGCCGCTAGTCGAGACAAGAGTCGATCCAGGAGGCGATCCCAGGTGGCGATCACTCGATGCTGGTACTTTATGCAGCCGATACAGGTAGGTGGTGATTTACTTGATGAATGGTTGTGATTCACTTGCCTCTAAGCCGATGGGGATCCGTTCTTTTCTGGGACTCCCAACTTTGTCTCTTTATATTAACTATATGATATACTTTATATTATAGGTCTTGGACCTAAGAGGTTATATATGCTTTTATAGGAGCTGCACGCGCACTCCCACTATGTATTGTTTCTGCTGTACTTAGCAGTCCCTTGGACCTATTTATGGTCACTTGTTGGGCATTAATAAAATTAGATTATCTTATTATCTATAGCGTTTGAGTTCCGCAACCTCTGATCTAGTGAGATCCTCATCCAAGTAGATCCTATGAGGGAGGGAGAAGAACTTATGCTTAGCCTAAAGGGCTTTAACTTGGTCTCCCGGAGATTGAAATCGAAGTAAGAGGGCGTTGTTGGACCCGTTCAAAGCTCTCTCAAGGCAAGGTATATAATATCACGGAAGAACGATATTCTGACTTGCAAGGGGTCCGGAGAAGGAGACGGTGCAGGAAGCCCCCGCACCTTCAAGTTCAATTTGCGGACATGCCTAATACGCTACTCCATGAGCTCCTGTACTACTTCTTCCACCTCAGTGATGGGGATAGCCTTTCCCTTTTATCAAAAACCTATGCCCATTAGTTGATGTGTGTTTCAATTTCCTGTTTGAAGATTGCTTGTTGAGATTGGATCTCCTCGCTCCCCCATGGCAGAAGGCAAAAGCCAGGGGCGGAGCCGCTCGACCATAAGGGAGAGGACCCGGAGGGGGCTCGACTGAGGGACGAGGGAGAGGGGTCGCTCGTCTTCATTTCCCTGGGCTACTTCGACCTTTGAAGTCTTCTACTTCTAATCCCTCTGGACCACATAGATCTTCGTGTTTTGATTCAATCGTAAAAGCATCCCCGGTCACTAACTAATTAACTAACTAACTTGCTTAAGGGAGGACCTGATCTAACAATGCTCCTGGGACGTCCAATTGAAAATGCTTGCCCATGGAAAAACTCTTTTTGTCCTTCCCCTCCTTTGTCGGGAAAGAGCTATGCACCTTTGGTAACATAATCCACAATCTTGTTCGTAGGATCGAAGGGTGAACTCCTTCTCTTGGGTATCCCCTTTGCTGGGGTACATCTAACTCACCTGGTGTCAACTTGAATTCAATATAACTCATCAGTTGTTAACATGGGAGGGAACCCTCTTCTTCTGTCGGCCATGAATGGGTACTTATCCTCTCGGGTATGCGAGTGACTCAGGTATGTGTGAACTTTGAGGGCCTTCTCCTCTCCATTGCATTGATGGGGAAATCTTTCTAGCTATGATGGGTAACTCTTCTCTCTTGGATATGTTTTAACAGGGGGTATGGTTGGACGACTCCTTGAAATGAAAATGAATGAAATCTAACTCGATCCAAAGAAAGTGTGTTATTGCATAAGTAAGAGGAATATAAAATCCTCTACTGAGTGAGGGGAAGAAAGAAAATGACCACATACTCTTGGCTATTGGTGGACCCACTGGCTATTGGACCCTCTTGCAATGACCTTACCTTCTGGCAATGATGACTGTTAAGTGTTGTTATGGGGGCCTTCTCCTCTCGCTAAGGGCATACCGGTTATCATAGAAAAACGCTCTGAAAGGCTATAGTTGAGAGAGCAAAATCCAGTTTGAGTCCCCTGAGGATGGGTTGGTATGGTGGGAGAAATGAGAGTAATTAGGTATATCTAGAGGGTTAGCTGGTTCTTTGGCTCTGTGGACCCAAGGCAATCGAGACCTAAGTAAAACTCTATATCTTTAATAGCACCAATAAAGAAAGGTTCTATATTGTCCACTGCCCAATGAGCGAATCGAGTAACAGGTTCCCATTCAACCGTAGGGATGTAGTTATTTGTTTGGGTTGGTCTTAGTTGAAGTTCCTAGTGACTAGGTTTCCACACCTCTGATTCGGGAGTTGATTGGTCTTCTATTAGGAAGTAAATATGAGATTGGAACTGTCCTCGTAACAAGGTCCCTATTCTTATTTTCCCGTACCGTCTTTCCCGTACCATTGTTCGTCGAACCGTTGGTTGTTTCTTTCTCGGATCAAACTCTGCCCGAACCAACTATTCAAAACTCAAATATTAATCGCTATCGCTCATGGCTTACATAGAGTTGAAGTAAGTAAGGCTGAGGCATATGCAAAGGCAGAGTTTCCTGCAGTTCCGAAGTCCTATTTCCCAAGGCAATTCCCAAGGCAGTAAGGAGGGTCTAGGTTCTAAGGCAAGAGTCAAAAGGTAGTAAATATCAGCAGTTCAAGAGGTCATGAGATCCCCCTCTTTGTTGTTAGCTAAACCCGGTTGTTAGTAGTTTAATGGGGTTAGCTCGATAGTGGTTAGCTCTCGATATTGGTTGTTAGTCAAATTGTAATCTCTCGATTTCTTTGTTAGTAGTCTAGCTCCCCATTGAATAGCTAACGCTAATGGTTGAAAGAAAGGTGAGGGACTTCCTAATGTGGATTACGGGCATCTATCGGCATGGACCTAAAGCGTAATCCTCTATCAATATACACAACGGACACGGACTTAAGATAGGTGTACCTAGGGATTGAAGTGAATGTGGGCGGATTGAAGGATGCAGACTGGGCCTTCTTGGTTGAGTGTAAAGAATGGGTACATGAAGCGTATGGGTGCAATCGTACTGTTCCTCAAGCAAGTTCATGGAATCCTCACTCTTGATATAGGGCTTTTCTATTTTGCTTTAGGGACGAAGTGTGGCTGGTTATCTTCCTTCTTGATCGGACGAGGGAGGGGCAATCGCTTCGAATTCAACATTTTGGAGTGGGTACCATATCCCCATTGGGGGGATTGGGGTGGGTGAGGCGATGGCAAGGCCAGGCAGCAGGCAGGGATTTTCGCTGTTCGAACGTGTTTAGACCAGGTCAGGTTGAGCGATCCAGAACCTTACCCATTTTTGGTTTGATGGATCAATCTATCAAATGCCTTTTTCTTTGGCGGCTCCGCTCCTCACCTTCGGGCGATTCTTTATATACGTGCTTCTTTCAAGTTATAGATATTATGGATGCCAGTCTTGGAATCCTCTTGAGACACTTCGGCTTTCTTTATAACTCCCTCCCTTTGGATGGACAGAGAATGGAAGTTCCGACAAACAAGGTTGAGGTAATACAGACCCGTATCCGCCGGACAGTTAAAGACTTTACATCCCATGTTCGGAGAGGGAGGACTTACATACCCTATCCTGATAGTTTTAGCCCAGCCCACCACATCCATGTTCGGGGAGTACCATACCCCACCCTTACCAACTAACTTGGTGCCAGCCAGGCAGCCCCCAACCTTGTGCCTATTTCAGATGGATCGGAATCTTCTCTACGAGCAGCCTTCTTATGCATAGTCTTTATACTCCACCTTTACTATTACATTTTAGATAGCTCCGCGCCCTGCTCACTAGAGCCTGGCCTGGAACTATGCCCAGAGGCTAGGTGTTATCATGGGCAGATAAGCACCCTCTTTCCCTAAGAGTCAATGCCTCTTCAAAGGGATAAATTATGTACGTCAAGGTAGCCTATAGTTAAGTGAAAAGCTACCCCACCAGAGTAGAGTGTGGGAACGTTATCTCTTTAGAGAAATGCCATAATTAATCGAGTTGGCTAAAGCACAATTTGAGTTCTTGACCCCAGATAATAAAATACCCCAAGCACACATCTTTTCTCTATATAGACTGTCTAAGGTAATAGCTCTAGCTTACTAGTCTTAATTCTTTGAACACGAGAGTGAAAGCCTTACGACGGGTTGTCTACATCCATCAATCTCATCCAATAAAATAACTACTCATCGGTGCACCACCCCATACTGGGACTACTTATCCCTCTGGCCTCTCCGATTTAGTAAGTTCCATAGAGTTCATTGGTAAGGGTGGGCAACAAGCTGTCTCTGCTGGTAGTAGTGCTGTTGGGATTCCTGCTGCCCTGTTTCTGAAAACAAGTGCTGCTTATGGGAAAGGTTTGTAGTAACCGTTTCCGTCAGGTTCAGCTCAAGTGCCATCGTAGGTTGTCTCCTTCTCTGCTCTTGCCAACATCCTCCTTTCCAACGCCATCGCCATTTCTTATTCCCCATTGGCATGATATTATCCTCTCCCATTTGTATTACCTTTATCCTTTTCTTAATTAGCGGAAGTAGCTTAGGGGAATATAGCCAGTGGGTAATGTAGCCAGTAGTGGAACAGAGCCGTATAGCCAGTAGTGGAATAGAGCCATTGTCGGAGTCGATCATAATGGACTACGGGCTTTCGCACATTTGAACTAATAAAGGGGACTTGGGTGGGGCACAACCTAATAGTCTATGCCTACTTGGGTGAACCTCATATATTCTTGCTGGTGTCCCTCCCCTCCCTGAAAATAGCTATCTAGTCCCTTCTCCCTGAGGTATCTGGTCGATATTTTTGTTGGTGCCTTGGTGGACTTGGTTGGCTAAAGATGAGAGGCTGGTCAGGGTGGAAAGACATGGTGATGATACCAGCAAGCAAGCAGCGAGGGCCCTGCGGAACAAAAAAGGAAAATGATGCCAATCCCGGCTATCATAGAGAAACATAATGAAATGGCAATCTTCCATAAAAATAGATCACTTTGAGTACCCTCGATGAGGGACCATCTTTAGATTATTCTGATAGGTCTTGCCTTAAAAAGGCCACCCACCCAATTTGAAATTACCAGCTGCTTTACTATATCTGTCCCCTATTCGTTTTAGGGTCCCGGTTGGGCCACCCACCCAATAAGACACCTGCAGAAGTATAAGGGGAAAATAGATAGCTTTGAGCACCTTGCTCTCTATACTTGACCTATCAATTTCTGTCTGTCTGTATTCTTCCCATCCTATTGGTAAAAAATCCCTGCCTGCTTTAATAAAAACGTAGAAAATTCTCTATTTAGACTCCTTCCTCCAACCCTCGTTTCCAATCCAGCCAGCAAAGTGTACAGAACTAGTAGAAAGAGGAACCGGAATCGGGATACCAATGAAAGAGGAAATCGGGAAAGACTCCTCCCTCAACGCACCTCGATGACCCCCCACTCCGAATCGGAAACCTGAGAACAGGATACCGGGATAACCGGACCAACCGGGCACCCCCTCCCCCGTATCCAGACCTTACTTATTAGCTCTCTCGCTTTAGAACCTCACGGACCCTTTCACCAGCCCGCTTTATCCATTAAGCCTCCTATTCATTCCGCACACCTGCCCAAAAGATGATTTTTCTCTTATTGATTTGGCTTACGAGTTGGCTGGCCGGTAAGAAGCGGCCAAAGGAAACTGCTTAGGCTTCTGGGGGACGACCAAGCAAGCAACTTATTCTCAAAAGTAAATTGACGGAACACATAGTTTTGGATTAGGCGGTACAACAGAAGGATAACTGCCATCCGGATAGTCGTTCCCACCGCGGCACAGGATACCAGCAAGGGGGAAACCAACAGAGCCCCAACTGAGACTCGCATAACCAGTGTTCACAGTTTTGGTTGGTCATTAAAGTATTGCTAATGGTTGTTTATATAGCCTAGTTGTTTCTATCCCCGCTTAGTTATATTGCAAATTCCCCAGTGACATATTGATTGAGGCAGGTGCTGCTAAAGGCAGGTGCAATAAGGGAGGTTTTATATTATAGGGGCGAGGGTCGATGAAACATTATGTCTCTCAATGATGTTTCTCAATTAGGGAGGGATATGAATACCGCTAACAAGAATTACCCCACATTATGTGGCATTAGGTGAGGTGGGCGCATTAGGTTGAGCGATACTGCGTGGCCTGTGCATCGATAACGCTTGTCCCCATTAGGGGCAGGGTAGGGAGGGCGCTGTCGAAAGAGCCCTGGTGAATGAATAAAGATACCTGCTAAAGGAGACCTCTCGAAAGAGCCGGTTACAGAGCCCTCTCCCTTTGGTCGAGCAACTCCGGTTGGGTGGGAATAGAGAAATAAAATAAAGAGTTTTCATGAGCCTGGTGAGTCAGAATAGCCCTGGTTATCGACAAAGGCCTGTTGAAAGAGAAGCCCCGGTTAAAAAGAGCCCTGTCGAATGAGCCCTTTGTAGAATGATAGAACCACTAGGTATAGGTTAGAGATCCGCTAGGTTAGAGATACGGTTAATGAAATGACCCGCTAGGGAAAGATACCCGCCTTATCGCTTCGCGCCATACTTATTGCTTTCGCGCCCTCCTCCCCATTCAACCGCCTTTCTACTTAAAGAGAAAGATGAGCCCGGGTGATAGAGCTTGGTTACACAAATATGATCACTCAATACCGTGATCTCCATGGCAGGCAGGGGGGGCCAACCCCACGATCTTATAAGTGGCGAATGCGCATGTGGTGGGTTAGTAATGCTGAGCCTAAGCTACAGCCCTGGGATATCAATGTTGGGCCAGAAACCGAGAAATGGCTTGAATCACCTGTATTTTACGCCCACGAACATGGAAGTGGGTGGTGACACAGGAACGAAAGGAACAACCTGTCGTGGGATCGTCAGAACTGCAGAACCAACCTGGAAAAGGGCAAATAGCGCCAATGTATTCTCTTTTATACGTAATTACAATGTGTAAAACCCGGCTCCGCGCCTTGTCCCCGTACCTCGGGCACACACACTTTTAGTAACTCGTATTTATTGGGTTGGGCAAATGATTGTTCCTTAGCATTATTCATAACTTGCTGGTACAAGGCTATTTTCCTAATTCAAAATTATAGTTCATCACCGTTATAACTTTATGATTTACCAGCCAGCCAGCCAGTAAGATCAGCAAGCAGTAACGAAGCAAGTAACGAAAAGCAAGCAGCCAGGGGTTCCTCAAGCCAGAAAGCAATCCCATACATCGTCGTCAGGTAGCAAGAATCGAGAGATCTGGGCAGCAAGGGATAGACGTACAGCAAGATCTCTAAGCATCAAGAGATCAATCAGGCAGGCAGATAAATATATCAGCGGCAAGGTAGATCTCAGTAAGGGGGAAAGGTCGAAGAATCGGTGGAAGGTCGCAAGTTTAGATCAGGTAGTTAGCAAGATATAATATCTCAGGGAGATAGAATATATGGGCAGCAATAAAAAAGAGATCAGGAGGTAGATAGAGATAAGGCAAGCAGCAAGTTGATTGATCCGCAGGCGGGTAGTTTTGATAAACAGTGTCGATCATAGTGCAATACCGTGTGCCGTACCGTGTCGGGGCTGGTTCGACGCCGTCTGTCAGCAACTTGGCTTTCTATCATCAGTTGGGGAACTTGGGAAACTCACGTGCCGTTCACATCACAGCAAACAGAAAGCCGTTCACATGAAGGGCATATCCGGATGATATAAAGTTTGGCCTATCAGGATGGAAATTGAAATACTGAAAGATATCCTATAAAGATGGGAAGGAAGGAGGAGCCTAGAACCCATCAACAGAAGAAGCAAACCTTTACCTTGAGCCTTTCAACTCATGCCATGATACAGGAGCCTTAAGCCTTTAACCAGGAGACAAGAGCCAAGTAACAATTTACCACAACTTGTTATATACGTTACATATAAAACATTTTTAGCATAGCGTAGACAATACGGAAACAGAGGTCGCGGATTAATTGAAACCATGTTCACAACAGCGCGCTGTGAACCGATAGGCCACAGCCCCTCCTACCTGCTTCTCTATTGTGGCTTTCCCTTATATATTTTAAAAATTCCAACAACGACACTTAGGGATTTAAAACCCACAGGACACAGTCCCACTGCTGATCGAATGCTGCTTGCTCGTTGAAATAGATATTGCTTACCGAAAACCCTTTTCAAAATAATGACAACTGCTTACTCGTTTGGTGGGATTAATTAGATCGTTGGCTGGTGGTGGGCTGGAGAGATTGATTGATTAGATTGATTTATGAGTAGTCGGACCAGTAAGAGCAGTAGGATGACCACCAGTAGCAGTAGGACTATCAGTAGGACGACCTGCTGTTAAGTATGTTGGAATACCTGGTAGCAGTCTTCCCCGCCGGTAAATACACAAATAATGAACCTTTTTAGCCTTAATAACCAGCCTCGCCAAATACACCTTCAGCCTAACCTTTAGCCGAGTCCCACCAGCCCACAAAGAATAACCTACCACAGGGAAGGGGATAACCAGAAAAGAGGCATATAACCTCACCAATTTACTTACGTCGATTCATCATTCGAGGAGCAGCATAGTCTATGTTTAGTCGCAGGGGACAATTTTTTATTTATATAGGGCATGTTCAGGAGTTTTAGTATTATGATACCTCTTTAAGTGGTCAATTTATGAGTGCAAAGGGGAAGCGAGGTACGAGCATCTTGCCTTCCTGAAGCGCTTTCTATCTAGTTAGAAGCCATGAAACAGAAGCCTTGAACCTCGAACCTTTAGCCATTTAACCTCTAGCCAGAAGCCTTCACCATTAGTATAACCAAGCCCACCACACTAAGTAAGGCTAACCCACATAAGGGAGGGGCTAGAGCCAAGGATCCTGCAACAGCCTTTCATCTTAAGCCATAAACCTTTAGCCTCTCACCTTCCATTAGACATAAGCCTTAAGCCATAAGAAAAGCACACTCAGTGACTTATTGCAGTTATTTTCTTTTTTTGATTGCTTTTAGGTTGAGCGCCTTTATCCTTCTTTATGGCTGGCTTTGCGGGCTTTACGAACACGGACGGAACAACTGCTTTATGGTCGAATAAACCCCCGAGACAATAAATAATGAATGAATGAAACGAGGCAGGCGGCCGGTCGAACCCGTTAAACAATAAAGATATGAGAACGTGTGGATAGACCAACCCTACGATGATTGCTTCGCGAGAAAACCCCAACGATGTGATCTTCGCTCAAATAACCCAACCTACAAAACTTACTGCTTTGACCTATCTGCTGATCGATCTCTCTCTTGCTTTGCTATCCGTCTATCTATATTTATTGATCTTCTTTATCTCCCTACCTTATATCGTTACCTCATGAACCCCCACCCCTCACACCCATCGTTATACAGTTCATATAAAGCCATAGTGGAACCTACCTGTTATCAATCTTACTGCCTGCCCGATCTCTATACACCTACTGATCTATTATCTCTATACCTACTTGATCTTGTACCTATTGATGAACCACCTGGACCACCACCCATACCCGAAAAACAAATAAGGAAGGCCCACATAACATAACTTACCGCTACGGAACCTTAGTTCCTACCTCAAATGGATTGAAGGAATGATGATGCATTACATATGTTAATTCACTTTTTGAGGAAGGATACACCAGACATAGCATAAGCACCAGTCGCCGATTGCCAATCATTGCCAGAAGGTCCGTTGATACCAGTGGTCGCCAATAAGGAGTGGGACAGCCAATAGTAAATCATTGCTGATAGCCGATAGTCGATGCCAAGAGTTGATGCCCTGGTGGCGATGCCCTCTTGTCTGTTTTGGAACCGATAAGGAGGATGTATTCTTGTAATTGACTCTATGTTTGCTTTTATGCCACGGTGCCCCATTTTCCCACCAGAATAAAGAGGGAATGGTAGAATGCGAACAGAAAGGGTTCTATTCCCTCTTTACATACCCAATTAATATCACAACATGCCACCTCCACCCAACACGGTACGGGAACGAGGGAGTGAGGCACATATATTGGGTCTCCGATTGCCAGTACTCCATGCCAGGAGGAGTTGATACACTCAATTTTGTAGAGCAGGGCTTCAGGAAATGCTATCTTTGCCTAATAAAATTCCGGTTGGAAACCATTTTCAAATATATAATATATAAGACAAGGCAATAAGAATATATCTCTCAAGCTATGAATTAATCTCATGTTGTTTGAGTTCAGTAGTTTATAATCCATCCCACCGGCCTTTTATGCCCCCCCCTTCGGGTCGGTATAGCCGTCAACCGTGTGGTGCCACACTATTTCTAGGAATAGGAGTTATGCACTTATCTTCTCGGCTTTCTTCACTGATCCAGATCTGGGTCTCACTTCTAGATCTGCTGGAATGCAAATCCCTTGTGATAGTGGGAAAGCTACTGTTACTGGTGCTTACCTATGCTGTTGTGTTTGGGTATCAATATTTATATGCTGCTACTGTTACTACCCTCTTTATGCTTATCGGTCCTGGTAAGGTACAATCATTATCTCTCCTGGCTAAAGATAAATACCTGTGGACGGAGCTCGAAATGGTATAATGGATAATAAGCTTCCTAAGGTGGTATGCTGCGGGCGGGTACACTTACGGGAAGGTGCTCGGCTGATATACGTGCTACCTAATCCTAGTACTACTGGATATTGCGGTTCAGTCGATAACATTTGTAGTATTGGTACGGAGTGCTCTTTTGATCTTAAAACTATGTCGCTCAAAGCTGCCTGGCTGGTTCTTATTGATTGAATGTGTGAATGTTTTATTTGAACCATACTTCTATGTGGTTCCGACATATATGCTACAAGGCTTTCTTTAATAAATAAAGAAGTCGCCGGATATATAAGTTAATAGATCGGATGCAGTTTGATTCATGCACTTTGCAGGCTCAATTGGTCAGGCAGGTAAGCCCTCCTTTGTAATTACTCCATGGTAAGGACCCTGAGCTGAGGGCCAGGTTCTATAATCCTTCTCACGATCGCTTGATCTCATTAATAGCCCAACTCGACCCTTTATCCCTAAACTATATCTAGCTAGTTGAGTTTACTTTTTGATTGATTCAATGCCTTTATTTATTGAAAGAAAAGTGAAGTTAAAGCAGCGCTGTTTCAACATATAAATTCAAGTAGGTTAGCTGGGTCAAGGTAATGAGCCCCTATCGTGAAAGACGGGTATTGGGGTTAAAGCCTGCTTGAAAGACGGGTATTGTCGGGTCGGGTAGGGCTATCGTGCCTTTGCCGGGGTGAAGGATAGATATTAGGTGTTTACCCTAATTATAAACACAAGGAACGAAGTCGCTTGTCCGCATCGGGCAAGGAACTCTATTTCTTTTTTGTCTTTATTTCTTAATAGCTTTAGACAAGTGAAACTCGTGTATGCGTGCATCATATATGAATAGCTATCTCTACCTTAGATATGCGCGCTATGTACTAGCTTTGTTCGTACTAGCTTTGTTCTCAGATATGACACAAATAACAACAATGGAAAAGACCTCTGCGAGTCCAGATATCAACGTAGATATGTATGCCAGTATCTATTTTAGAAAGACCCTCTCTCTGACGACTGAGATCTGTGGTTCATGGACAACAACAACGCGTCTTACCACAACAACATGGATGAAACATGGATGGGGAGTTGTTACTTAACGGGAGCTGCTGAAGCCGCTGACTCCAACAACAAGGTATGGTTATAGCCTAAAATCAGTTAATATCCCCGATGATTCCCCGCGCGCGCTCTGTATCCGACCTGATCTCAATGATTTTTATTATAAAACAAACAATGGCAATTATGCAAAATTCCATGTTTGGCTGGTACCATGAATTGTTGTCAGAATCAAGTAGTTTCCATTCTTTGAAAGTGTATCGTGTTTATTGCATTCATTGTGATCGTGGTTCTCTCCCAAGTGGTCTTGTTCCTTCCTCATGCGGGGCGAATGACGACCAGGGGAAGGGGACGACGGAGCCAGCAGGAAGACAGGCAGAGGCCGAGCTGATTGAAAGAATACAATGCCGGGGGATATGAATAGAGGGTAGGATAGTTTAAGGATATAGGGCCTAGGGCAGAGGGCTCAAGGCGAAGAAGCAGCTAGGAGGTTTATAGGTTTACTGGACTATAACTGGGTGATGATTAAACAGTTGAATAAATACTCTCGTGGGCATAACTTATATTATTTGGTAACTAAGTGATTTGATAACTGGGTTATTAGAGAACAGGTAGAATAGAAACCCATAAGCGTAGAATATATTATTTGGGGACCAGCCGTTCGAGGAGAGACCAGATTGACTAGAGCCCCTTGAGCCTAGTGCTTGGATGCGGTACCTCCTTTCCTTCTTCCCGTTGCGGTACCTGATTTGTGTTTTCGTTCCTTGCCGGTGCGGTACCATCTATAGGGTGCGTTAGTTCTTGCCTTGCCGGGTGGATGTGGAGGTAAAGGGTAAGCTTCTGTCCAGTATCATCTTCTAGGGTAATTGCAAGAGGAACTATTCAGCTGCTGTCCACTCACTCAAGGCAGCTCAAGTTTTAGTGGGATAATCGTCGCAAGGAGAACTATTCATTCAGTCTAAAAGCTCAAGGATATATGCTTATGTCCAGTTGATGCGGGGCTTTATGCGGGGAGTAGGCTCTATAACTACTGTGGGAGTCTAAATGGGAAACCAGTAGTGTCTCTCTGAATTAGGGGGGGGGACGGTAGGTGCTGAACTGGTGGATGGCGAACTGACAGACTATAGCGAACTGAAGCGGGAATGGGTTAACAGCAATAACACACATAAAGAACAGCATGGGTGAAAGGGGGCGGGCGTATTGGGGCAGCTAAACTGTCCAGCAACATAAGTAATATCCCTTCTGCCGGTCCACCTTTGCATACAGAACCTTTGGCGACAGATAAGAGCAGCTAAATAACTCGGCAAGCAGCATTATAAAACCACCTTTTTATCCATGGGTGCACGTCAAACTAACTCGTTGGCAGTTGTCCGTCCGTAGTTGCCCCGTATCCGTTGCCTGGCCCACCCTCACAAAAAGAGCTATGGGTATTCCAGCGGATCAATTTTCAAATATATCTTATATATATATAAGTTGGCTGGCTACGTGAGGCAAGGAATTTGAGACGGTGATTGATTAAACATGTTACCTTCTTATTTGATACTGGGCAGTTTAACAGTTCACAAATAGCCCCTCACCACACGGACTGAACGGGACGGAACCACCTGGGCTGACCAAAGAAAGCTGAACGCTACGTAACCATGGATTGTACCTACCTGCTACAACTATAAATAGCGATAAAGACATGTTCACCAGAAGAGAGATTGAGCCAAGTTGGCACCATACGCAAGATAATAGAAGGACCCCCTGTTCCTACCAGAATCACAAGCCAAGCGCACCACGCTAAAACTAACCTAAACTATACCAGCGAATGCACCCACCATATGTGCCACATCGACCTACACGGTAGGAATGATTGACACTGCGAGTGAATCACACCTACTTGCTGTGATCGATCTTACCGCCTGCCTCCTCTCTTTTATCTCGATATACCTAAGATCTTCGATTTTTATAATTGATTGTACTTAAAATATCGTCCGTTTCCAAAACCTAAAAGAATACGTCCTCCATCGGTTCCAAAGCGGTACATAGCAACATAAAGTGCGTAGAAACCTGGCTCGACTATTGGCATCCTGTCAATGCACCTCCCTGTGGCAACCTCCTGGGAATGACTTCCTGTGACTGAAGTTCTCTTGGAGTGGCACTGACCCCGTGTGTGTGAATGAAGGACTCCCGGCCGGGTATTATCTCCCGGGTATCCGCAACCGGCTATAAATCTCTCGGCAACCGTCAATAGGCACCTGCTGGTAATGCCAAACTAGGAATGAAGGCATCCATCCCGCCCGCAATAAAATCAGCGAGCAAGCACAAAGGCGCTTAACCTCCAATTTCATATCCCGCCATCATATATAAACATCCAGAAATGACCTAGTTCTGTAATGAATAAAATACATTTATGTGCCCCGATGATTCTTGGTTGACTTGTCAAGCCTCACGTTTTTCCACCACAAATTGCCTTCATTCACGGGTTAAACACTCCCGTTGTTCTCTTTGTTGGACCAGTAGCCCGGCTGGATTCATCAAAGCAAGCCCTCGTTTACTCTCCCAGCGAGAAAGAAGGAAGTATCCATTCGTGTTCGACCAGCTTCTTCGGTTTAAATCAGTCTTCCTCAATTAATATAAACACTATATACCTCGGTTAATCAACCAGCAATTGGCATTTAATCCTGGGGTTGCCTTTTGGGATTGACTGCATTGAGTACCAGCGTTGAGTAGCAGCATTGAGTGAATCAAAACCCGTCATCAACTCTTGCATCGATGGCAGGGACTGAAACCTGACATTGACTACCGGCATCGCAATCTGGGATCTCCTCCTGGCTCGACTATGCAATACGTTAATCGGGATGCTCCCCCATCGCTAGGTACGAGAATCTCCATCGCTGCTATGCGGTACGTGAATCGGTACCCTCCTCCCTCATCCTGGGGATCACCTCCTCCCTGCAAGTGCTCCCTACAAGTGCTCCTCCATTGTGTCTCTATCTGTGCCGCTCAATTGAACGATTCTGGGCCTCCATGCGTTGACCGGCGGGTAATGAGGGGTCTACTCTCGGCGGGCTCAACAATGAGGGGGGGCTATATCGGGTGGTTATGTGAGGCTATCTTGGGCGGGTCTACATGTCTATCAGCTATATGTTGGATTGTCTATGTCGACTAGGGTCTATGTAAGAATAGAATGTTGTATGAACCTCAAGTGGTGAATCATTATATATAACGCTTGGTCATTCCTTCGATCCATTCAATGTATAAACTTCTGTTTTGTATCGGTAAGTGGAGGTCAAGGGTCAGTTTAGGTTCAAGGTTGATTTAAAGGAGAGGTCTAGTTAAAGGGCTAAGGTTCCTCTGTCGAGGTTATAGTTCGAGGTCTAGGGTTCAGTAGAGGAGGTCTCTTGTTCCGTATCGAGGGAGAGATATATTTAGGGTATAGGTATGGCTGCTCTGGGCTCTGATTGTCACAACGATGGACTATGGGCTAACCTTATGTCTGGCACTGACCGGCTATCAATGACTACTCCTGGCAATGAGTGGAAATTGTGAACAGGGGGCATCATATATCCTCAGGTCTGTTGTGAACATGGGGATATTTCCTTTATCTCTTGGGTATTAAGTAATGATGGTACCCCTTTTGATTCTTTCGGGTATGCAATGAAGGTGACTCGGGTATGATATATGGGTGGGTTTCTTCTCTCGGAAATTACCTACTGTAAATGCCCATCTCCTTATTATTGGCGACCACTGGCTATTGGCGAGCTTCCTTATTGGTTCCCATACAGACAAGAAGGCATTGAAACCTGACCTCGAGTGGAATCCTGGATCGAGTGTATTTACACCTGGCATCAACTATTGGCTATCAGCTATATCGGCTATCATAGAGAAAGTTGTAAAAGGGGGATAGTTCAATTAGAATAAAATCCATAGTGTATTCATTCAAATAAGGTATTGGCGCGGTAAGTCGGGCGTTAGAAGGAAGGCAGCAGCAATTCGAAGTAAGTCCAAGCAAGCTTTGTCCTTGAATAGTGTGAAAGTCATGAAATGGCATTATAAAGTAATAATAAAACATTACCTCGTACCTCGGGAAAGGCCCTACGGCTCGTGACTTTCCATGGCAGTTGAAGGATTATAAATAAAGATGAAAAAGTTAGTTTGGTGCTAAAATGTCCATAGAATCAGTTTATATATAAGGGTCACAATCATTCAAAGTCAATGCAAACCTAGGGACCTGGAAGCCTTGCCACCTTACCCCTGAGACCTTCGACCTCGCTGCCTTACCTTTGACCTTGCAAACTTCCCGAATGCTGATATTGATCTTGCCACCTGACGACGATGAACTTTACGACGGCTTGCTTACTGGCTGCTATTGCTCTTACGGCTACTGATTCATACA
>Ga0233342_1000170_pt1 | contig 19974 bp, 11 predicted proteins | sample GEONDECOMP273_FD_180706 | JGI IMG/M metagenome (GOLD analysis project Ga0233342, IMG submission 180706) | Leaf litter microbial communities from Shasta-Trinity National Forest, California, United States - GEON-DECOMP-273 | ecosystem: Environmental > Terrestrial > Plant litter > Unclassified...
TTCTCTCTTTTCTTCTCCAGGCAGGGGGCCGTATTCTCCTCCGGCTTATCCACTTCATATAGATTATCTTCAGGCTTATCTAGATCTTACTCCCGGTCATCCTATTCCCACTGATCTGAGGGATTATTCTCTTTGTATTAATGGCATTAATGCTTAAGCCGTATTACTATACTTGAGACTTCCAGGTCCATAGAAAGAAAACGAAAGTAAGATTGAACTTCTTTGTATCAATGCGATTATTCTATAACTAGCTATGAGTCTAGAACTATTCTCTCAGCCTTCTTAACCCATTCTAAATGTAGAACCAAATGAACAACTAGTAAGTCGTGTTTCTCCGAACCAGGGAAGTAGGCAGGTGCGTACTGAACGGAATGCGTGGCGCGGATGGCTTGTTGAAAGCCTTTCGTGGGGCCTTATCCTATTGACCGATCGATGGGGACGTGTGATCTTAATGTGAAAGATGGAGACGTGTTATGGGCAGATGGATCAGTTGAAACTTGCCTCTAAAGAACACTCATCTCATCAGTTGGTAACACGCCTCTATCGTAATACTAATAAGTATCTAGAATCCAATCAGTTGTCAGTTCACTGGGGAGGATCATATGCAACAGGCAGTGGTATAATATGAAAAATAATAAGCCTAGATATAATACTTAGGAAGAGGCTAGATAGAGCCATTCAGGGAGGATATAATGAACAGGTGCTACCCAAAGGTGCTCAGAGGCACAAAAATTGATTAGGTGCAGAGAACAATATTGGTCTTTGATTGATACATTGATGGACATATGTTTATATTCTAATTTGAGATCAGATGCAAAGGAAAGGTTACATACTCTTGGCTCTTGGCAAAAGGGTTATGTAAAAAGGTTACGGGAGGCGGATTCATTCCTTATGTTGTTCTTGGCTATTGGACTTGGTAAGGCTGAAGTTTATAGGTAAAAGGCTGAAGGTGACTGGCTGTATGGCTATGCCTTTCTGGCTAAGATCTTCTGGCTATAAAGCTATTGGCGACTGGCAATGTGCTGCTATGTGTATGGCATATTATCTTCGACTGGTGAATCAACGTATGTAGTAACGCTTTGTCATAGCATGACAGTCGAGGAGCGGAGCCCTTTATTCTGTAGAGGTAAGTGAGGTAGTAACGTGGTTCAGTGCCGTACCGTACCGTATCGTATCGTATCGTGGGGTTATGTCCTATCATCTCTCGGGTATGGCTCTGACTAGAGCTTCTAGCAATGAGACTGGCTGCGACTGTTTCTTATGGGCTATTACTGGCTATTATTATCCTATGGCTATTATAAGCAGCTATGACCTGCTGGCTACGATCAACCGGCTATAGCGGCTATTACAAGCAAAGACAACTGGCTACTAGTTACAATTGGCTATTGGGAATGGCCTTATGGCTGTGCATCACTCACTCGTCCCCGTACCGTACCATATCGTGAGGGATATGGCCTCTAATTCGGTTATGGATTGGGGCCTTATCCTCCTCTTCTGTCGTGCATAGGAACCTGGGGTCACTGAGAAAGCAAGCAACCGTTAACAAGTTATCATCTTCAGTTTCTTCTTCTTGGGCAAACCACCTCACCTTGAGTTTCATACTTGGCCTATAAAGTTCTCCTTCCTACGCTCATCTGGCCTTACTTCTTTTAACTGGTGGGTGCGGAAGCACGCTCGACTTATAAGGAGAGGCAATTTCCCACCTTCATTGGGCCAGGTTCATATTCACTCTCTATACTATTGCTTTATGCACCCAGTTTTGTTACGAAAATTCCCTCGTCCCGATGCGGAACAAGCGTGCTTCCGCACCCACTTATTGTAAGGACTGCTCTCCCGGATTATCGGGACACTTAATCATTTGCAACGCTAGGTTATCACTCGCGAACTGGGACCACTTAAGCATTTGAAAGCTACCTTTCTTTCATTACAGGTCCCGAAGCGTAGAGCGGGATAGAAAATGAATTTGGCAAGGCGTATATAAGTTAGGCGTGTTGTAAAGCAAGCAGTAAAGGGTTTAAGGCAGGGCGGTTAGAAGCTGCTTAGGCGGGTGCTGGAAGAAACCAAACTCCGAGGATAGAGAAAGGCCACTTCTATAGGGGAAATGAGGTTTAAAGTCCAAAACCAAAATTATATGGCTGGCTTCACGCTCGCTATAGCCTTTTGATAAACTAAGAAACAACGACCGGGAAATCCAAGGCATTACCCTCCTAGGATGCTTTTTGGAATCGGAAAATGACCTACATAGTGCGTTAATCTTCTAAGCCCCCCTTTGTTCCCTTAAGCCTGGCTCACCAGGCACTCCAGATACCCACTTTGATCCTGCTCACTTGGCTCGAAATACTCTGCTCACTAAATTGCCCCAGCTCAACTCTGTTCAAACACTTGGACTTGGATGGGATCGCTCACCTTGGAAGGGAAGAAGACTCTGATCACTTGGCTGGGCCTACAACAAACTTTTCACTTCATGGGACCTGTACACCTCATGGGGAATACATACAAAAGTGACCTCTTCTGTTTATTGCTTTATTTAGTCGATTGACGCTCCCCAACTGATGGAGGGATTGGGCTTTTGATTATTGTTTCCATAAAGTATAATGTGGAGCTGATCGAAGCCAGGATCCCGCGGCAATATCATTTTTCCTTCCGTACTCAGGTAAAAGAAAGATTAGTTCAACGAAGTCGAGCGATCCCAAGGCGAGCCGGGGGGGCGAGTGTATACTGAAGTATTACCGTCTTGTGCTAATGCCCCCCCTCAATATCCTTCCGGATCAAACCAGAACCAGATCAACCAAGCAACCAGATCAAACGACCCGAACTAATCAGAAGAATCAATCCGCTGGGGATCAAAGCATAAGCATTCCAAGCATCGTAATTCCCGGCCTCATTTAAACGAGCATAATTATTACCATAAGCACCAGTCCCGGCATCATCATAATTCCCAGCAGAATCTGCAGTAGGAGGGCCTAGGACCAGCAGTTGAAGCGGCATAACCAGGAGCACTAAAACCAGCATTCCCAGCGGTTTAACCAGCTAAATTCCCAGTAGTAACCCCAGCAGCAAAAGTATTATAACCGGTATCACGACCAGCTCTCGGTAGCATAATCAGTTGAACAGAATTGATTCTTAGCAGTAATTGAACTGGCATCATTCCAATAATCAGTTGAAACGGGATTCCCAGCCTCATTTGCCATAGCATTTCCAAGAGCTGTTGAAGGAGCAGAATTCCCAGCGTCACCAGTTGAACCGTTTTCTCACCATTACCCAGAGCAGTCCCAGGTGGTATGCCTGGTAGGCATGTTCGCAGGTAATATGCATTTGGTGATAAGGCGTAGCTGCTAGTAATTATTTATATATGTAATTATCGCGGGAAACCATTTAAAGCCTTGTCCCCTACCTTGGGCACACACACTTTTAATAAATTGTACTTAATTAGGTCGGGCAAGTTATGGAATTAATTAGCATTCAGAACTGCTTTAACTAAGCGATTTGAGCCAGTTTACTCAAGCAAAATGCGAGTTCGGGAACCAGTGGATTATGCTACTTCCGCTCGATAAAAGGTTTTCCACTCTCATTCAATGGGTAAGACTCATTGGTCTCAGTAATGTTATTACAATCCTGATGTATCCTAGAATCCGCGTCATTCAGTGTAGTTCCAAGAAGATAAGGTGGGTAGTGTTCCCACTAATAACTGGTTGTATCCCATATTAATATGTTTCAGTAGCATATGATCCAAGCGCGGTTCCATTGTGCCACCTTCCTCTCCTTTGAAATAAGAAGTATAATAAGACCTAGCCGGGAAACCTAACTTGAAAGACTTTGTCATAGCAGCCGGACCTGCTACAATCCCATTAGGGATCCTATTATCTATAAGCAAGCAGCAGCGAGGTTATTCTAGCCTCAAAGCAAGACTTCCAACCCTAGTTAAGCCAGCCCCATTCCAGCTAGCCGTGTGAAACGAATTAAAATGCAATTATTCCAAAAGAGAAAGTCACTTTCAAATGTAAGTTGGGCTCAAGTATCATATCAGGTTCAAAAGAGCGTTTCAAGGGGGCGGCGGCTAAATAGGTAAGGTAGTTGGTGGGTGATAAGGTGGTTCAAAGCATTCAAGGTCTTCGTCGCTCGAAAAGCAGTAAAGAGTTCAAGTTCGAAGTCGTAAGGTGGGTAAAGAGGTTGGGTAACAAGGTAAGGTAAGGTAAAAAGTTTAATAGAGTAGTGCCATATCTACTAAGCATTGCATTCCTGGCTGAATCAATTGGTCGGGGCAGGAGGCACGTCAGTGTGAGTAACTATAGGTTAGTGTGAGGGTGGGTTGTAAGGGCGGGTAAATATCTTCCTCAAGCCAGTTGAACCCATGAAATCCCCTCGTCAACTTTTTCAGTCAACATTACGTTATTTATGATGCTATCAGTTCATAAAACATTTTTATTTATGCAACCTAATATAGGCGCAAGAGCCTAGGTAGAGCACTAAAGATTCCACTGCCCCAGTCGCACTAATTCCATACGAGTTAGTACTGTGAAGCATGTGCCCATCACTCCAGCAATGGCACCTACTATGGATCGAATCGAAGATTTCATTGTCTCACTTTATTCCAGTTGTTTCCTTATTGGAGCGGGGCGGCAGCTTATTGAGCCCACCAGTCAGTGGCTCTTTCTCTTAAGCGGCTGAGAGGGTGAGGTACCTTCGAATCAAGGATAGAAATGAATCCATTTTATCTGCTTCGACATATCTATTGACAGTAGTTGTAGGCAGCTACTTACTCTGCTTCGAATGAATCCATTCTCGGGTGGACCGGCCTATCAATAATATTGATAGTATCAATAAATCCATCTATTGGTCAAATCAAGCAACTTAATTCCCCATGCAAAGCAGTGTTGTTCAGTTCCATCTACATTAGGTTAACTAGGCGGGGGTACCCAAGTACGAATCTTTCAGCAAGTAGGAAAATAGGCATATCAAGGTCAAATACGAATGGTCTAAGTGCCCAAGACCTACCTTCCTTTTATTTACTGCCTACACCCATACTTTATTCCCCTTGATATACTGACTGGCCGGCTTACAGACTTTAGCAATAATTGTACGCCCTTCCAAACTACTTGCTTGAAGAATGCTTAGGAGGAGGAGGTATTGCAATACTTACTTGGTACTGCACTTTAGTAGATTCTCTTTAGGTTCCCGCCACATGGGTTGGTACGGTACACGGTCAGGAAGGACATTTCTTATTTATATAATCTATATATAATTATGCTTTCTATAAAGTACTCATCCCACCAGAACGGTCTGCAAGGGTTATTGCGAGGGAGCATCACGAGACGGGTTGCAACTAGTCTTTATCCCTCCCTTCAAGTCATAGTCAAGGATTTTCATTGTAGTGTGCCCGGCAAAGGCGAAGCCTTATTTCCATTCCTCTATTAAAGTCCATTCTCTACTATAATAGTTATAGAACTTATTCTTCTGCTGATGCTGCTGGCCCGAAGGTGTGATCAGGTATTCCACCCAGCATACGTGTGAGAAGTCCTTACCGCAGAAAAGAAAGACTTACCAACAGACGAGAGGAAAAGTTGCTCATCACTGGCTGGCAGGAGAATGACGAAGTGTTACATAAGTATATCTACGTTTTGAGGATCATACACAAAGAGCCCTCAGGTGGGGGGGGGGCTCGCCCCTTTCAATTTGTTTATCTATGATTAGATGGGCTCCCGGAATCGGCTTTGCTAGTCTGCACTGTTGGATGGTGCTGATTTCATGCATCCCTTCCTCCATGCATGCAATCAATCGGAGCATGTGTTTTCGTTGATTCAGGAAGCATTTCTCCTTGCTTGGTTGGGTCGTGCAAAGACGGTAAATCTGGTTAAGAAGTGTAGATATGTAATAATGGTTATTCCTAAATAAGATAAACAGGTATATTCTATAAAGCCATTCAGCAGTTAAACAATATAAGCTAAAGGTCACCCCTATGGGCTAATTTAAAATATATCCCACCCATCTAAAAAGTATGGCTGTCTGGAATGCAAGGAGTTCAAAGGATCCAATCAAGAAGACTGGTGGAATAAAAAATTAATATAGTAGGTAGGCTAAAGCGTTCCCTCCCAAGAAGAAGGGGCTGTATCGTGGTACCCTAAGTAAGTGGTCTAGTTTGAACAAGTCTAGTTCTTAAGGTGGATAACTATGCAGGTGGGTAACAGGTCCTAAAAGGTAAAGGCTTTTCGTCTGAATAAGTAGATAATTCTGAATCGTATCCTGGGCAACGCTCGACCAGGACAAATAAGTAATACGTGGTACTCCAAAAGTGCATACGTGGGGGGTGGGACCAAGAAGAATTCATAGAGCAAGGCAGTAAGTAAAGGGTTCATAACATGCCTCCTTTACAGAGACATTCCCTCCTGGCTTCAGCAATGGTAAGATCCTAATCTGAAATAGGCACCAGGTGAGGAGTGGTTTCGGTCAAGATCAAAAACGTATCCAAACACGCATGTAATAAATAAAAACCCTGTTTGTCGGATGTCCGAGGGACGAAGTGATAAATCGGGGTATTTAACTCATAATTTTATATAGTAAAATAGCAAATTTCCAGAGAACGTTGTACGACGGGCGTTCGAAAAAAAACACTTGCTTTCAGAATCTTAGTGGGTATCGGCACTTTTAAAACCTTTACAAGAAATTCCGCTACGCCCCAGCTGCAGACCTCCCTTTACTTTACTCTTACCAAACACCCAACCTACCTACCTGAAGCACTAGACCTGCTGGTCTCCCTATGCCAGGAATTTATATTAGAAGGTATCAGGACCAGCACTAAACGTGCCTCATCCTTACCTTTCTTACTCCCCAACAGACAACATTGCTAGGAGATCCAGACTTTACCTTTCTTCTTAGTCCCTCCCTTCATAACCAGACTCCAACTACCCTATCTTTGTTTATTTAGTGCTGCCTGCCACGGATGATGCCAGGAAAGAAAGAACTTAGTAAACATGCTATTAATCGCTTAGTTGGGTGGGACTGCTATGAACCCTTCTCTCTTAGAAGGAATGGCCCTTACCCATCTTCTCTTCTATTTAGACTTTTTCCTTCAACCTCTTCTCTTTACCCTAGACCTTCTGATTCCAGGTATCACATATTACCTTCTGGTCCGGCCGATTCAGAAATTAGAACCTTTCACTTCGTTCCCGCTACCAACCATTTGTTTACCCACCTAGAGATACTGCCACCTGCCAGAGCTGTTTCTTCTCCGCGTAAATATCTGCTGAAGATACCGGAAAGAGCAATTTTAGACTGCTACTGAAGAGCTGTTCTATTTATGCCTGCCAGAGTGGGCCAACCGCGCGCGCTAAGTCGTGCCGCTACGCTAAGTCGAGTCGTGGATGGTGCTACTTCTTAGCTGCGGTTTTATTGTGGGCTAAAGGTCGGGGCTAGAGGGGCTTAGGAAACACGCTAATATTGACTAGCAGTAAAGAGTTCATTTACATTCAGGAATGCACAAGCAGGCTCGACCGTTAGGATACATACGTTTCTGTTTTTTTCCAGTCATTCATATTATATATGTAATTACAATTTTCCTTATGTCATTTGGAGGCATTGCACTTATATAGGGCTTTCTTGCTCCCCGTTTAGCTCAGCCCAGTTAGGATCCTACCTAAGCTATGTGCTTGAGGATAATAAATAAAGGGATAACCTAACCAACATACAGATTGGATAAGAAGGAGACAACTCCCACCCCAAGCAAGAGCATTTCGGTATAAATGCATGAGCAGGAAGCAGGTTATTAGATGGCCCACTACTTACTTAGCAGGTCCGTAGCTCTGACGATCCCAATAGCTAGCTCTGAAATGATTTTCCAAGAATAGGTCTGAATCACTTCTTGAATCTCCTACTTCGGTAGGCAATAATGAATGACAAGCTTGGCAGGCTGGCCTGGCTAGGGCTCCGTTCTATTATCCTCCGACCTAATCTAGGAGATATTGGGTCATGCGCCATTTGCTATCCCCCCCCTTACATGTACTAACCCCAAGCATTGGAGCATGGATCAATTGACTTCAACCTGCTTAGTCAGTCCCAAGGCACTATTAAAAATAAGGAGCGAAGCGGAATAGCCCAGCCCAATTGAACGAATGAAACGAAAGAGATATATCCCCTTAAAGGAAAGGTCCTATAGGTCTTGGCCTTTATAGGTCACCTTGGAGTACTGTATCCATTAAAAGATATGCAAGCCCAGGAAGGTCCTGAAATGGAAATTGCTTTTACAAATGAAGACCTTCACTGTATTCTCTCAAAAACATAAAGTAATAACTCTCCTTCTCCTTATCCTTCTTCACTTATTATTCGGCCTTGGCCACTCTACTGCTGTGCCCTAGGCGCAGTAAAGGGGGGACGAGTCGAGCAGAGTAGAAGATATATTATATGTAATAACACTAGATTCGGTGTGAGTCAAAGGTTGAAAGCATAGCCAGTCCAGTGATTGCTCACCCAACCCAAAAAGGGCGAGGGAAGAGGTACAAAGTGTTTCGGTTATAAACCCTTTCACTTGTGAAATAACCAGCTAATCTTTCTTATTTTATAAATTATTCAATGGCGTTATTACATATATAATGACCAGAAGATCAGACTAACGTCGAAGGATAATTACGTGTATTGTAAGGAAGGACATGCTTGGGTTGACAATTTGAACTGGACTATTGAACTTGCCTACTTGATCTCTTTCTGTTGGATATACAGCCACTTGGAACTGCCTTATTGAATTGATAAACTACTGCTTGTGCCGGGTCATTTAGGTATGATAAGCAGCAACAAGATCAATTATCTGTATAGGAGGAATAAGAGTGAAGGGGGGTTAAATAAGTAGTACTTGCTGCCTAAAACGACTTTCGCTCGGTTCTAAAGCTACCAGCAACACCTGGCCCTTGCATCTCTTCCTTTCCCAGCTTCTTACCTTATAGCAAGCTGTTGATTCAGCAGTTGCTTCTTTTTATCTAGCACCTGCAACTATAGATCCAGCGGCAGTATATGAAGCGGCTGATCCAGTTGTTGATCCAATATATTTGGTGGGGTAGATCCAATAGCAGAAGCATCTGAGCAAGCATTTATCCCCGTGTCATATATAGGCAAGTTTTTAGCCCCGGATGAGGAACGAAGTCATTTGAGAACTTTAAACGCCACAAATAGAACCCGCTCTGCCCCTTGAATTTACTATCTGTATAGCGCTCGCAACGCCACCTTTCTGTACTGAATTTTCCATCTGGATAGGTCCAATAGGTCTTGACCGGGCCACCTTTTATTCCTTAATTTCCCACCTTGACCTTGAACCTGGATATTTGATAAATGTTTCTTTTCGCTGTCTGTATGCCTACCCCTCACCCACCATACATATGGCAATAAAGTATACCTATCTCCTTGCCCACAAGGCCCTTTCAAATTGGGCACTCAAATTACCCCTTGTTTGGATAGGCCACCGTTCTTCCCACCCCAGATAGACCAGAACTCAAATGCTGCTGCTGGATGTCTTTCCCCTGACGCTGCTGCTGGATGTCTTTTCCAAATAAACTTCAGATTTTGCATCTTGTCTCACGCATGGAGAAGTTTTTGGTCAGTGTTACCCCACACTGAAGAGTCAACTCTCTCTCTAGTTACTACAGTGGGCAAGTTAAACGTCTCTATGCAAGTCTCATATGTTATTGTAACCTTAGTCTGTATAGTAGCTGTTGTAGTCCACACTAATAACTCTTAGCTGTGGAGTTAAAGTAAGGTCTTACCAGACATAGATTTATTAAAGCAAGAGTCCATTCACATGGTTCCATGGCAATAACGATATTAGTAAAGATAAGTTGTGTTTCCAGCGGGAGGGTGGTTGCTAGTCCAGTCCAATATGGTGACTTACTGCTTGGACTATGGCGACTAGGGACTACATATATAGGGTGGCAGACTAAGGTACTTGTCTCGAGAGGCTAGAGCTCAGGGGAATAGTTATAAATATAATCAGGCACTAAGAAAGAGGTTATCTAATAAATAGAAGTTCCATTTTTATAAATGGGCGGGCTCTACCTAATAAGAGATCAAGATAGTTCGACTCACTAGCATTTATACGTGTTGCATGTTACGCTTAACTTTTTCAGAGATAGAAATATCATTTCATTCTAATAGCAAGCAAGGGATCTAGTTATATCCAATAAGGGCATACGGAGGAGGAACTTATTGAAAGAGTTATAATCAGTTGTTCTTCGCTTTTGCTCAGGGGAACCAGCCAGATGGAGACCGAGAGGTTGAGTCATTATAGACTATACCTTACTTATAATAGATCGATAGGGGAGACGAGTGGTAATCCTACATCACACATTATCCCGTTAATCCCCCACCCTATGGGACATTTAAATGAGAATAAATTAGATTTCTACTTGTTTGTTGTTGACAATAAAACTTATTCTAATTCATAGTCGTTGTCAATACCCATCCCCAGTTGCATTGCCGAGGGATACGGAAAAGGTGTAATTTTCAGGGGGAATAAGGGAGAGAGTACATGTCTTTTTTTTTTCATCAGCTGCTCTCTGTTCATAAACAATCACTGACAGTAGATAGTTAGTTGGTTAGTGCAGGTTTTCATTCCACCATCATCCCAGTAAGGTACTGATAAACCCTCTTATTTTTCATTGAGGAGATGCCAATCGTGGAGAACTTGCTCTAGGTAGTAAAGGCGGGCGGGGTCTCCTCTGGAAACGTTTGTTCCTCAATAATCCCAGCCGTGCCCTGCCATCCAATAATACCATCTAGTAATCGGGAGAGCAAAGGACAAGTCCTCGGCTCGGCTACTAATGGATAATGTCCATCCACCATCCCATCGCCATGTTATCCAACAATCAGGAAAGCATGGGGAACAAGAATAGAAGCTACAACAATAAGTTCTCGGCTACTCTCTTAAATTATGGCTGTTTTTTTATAATCTTCTATCCGTGGCAGTTCCACGATCTCCACTAAAAGTTTCAGCCGTTGTAATGACTAAATCCGGAAGTTACGATGATCTTACATCACCACAACAACTGAACTGTCCAACTAACCAAGGATGGGAAAATGATAATTTGTCTGTGCCATGCCATCCATCCAGAATAGGGAGAGCAGGGGGAGCTACAAAAGTCCTAAACGAATTGACCATGCAACCATTCCATGCCTGAAGCAAGATATAAAAACCATGATGCTGCTGGTCCGGTTGATTCCAAAAACGCATCCAACTACGTATTTGAAAAATATAAGATTGAGTTGAACATACAGGGTCGTATAAATTTCCATCCAGGTGTTATAAATAACATTGTTTTTTAGGCGAGTCGATTATACGGAGTTTTTCAGGTTCTTCCTCCATCCATCCGGTGCTTCTAAGGATTTAGAGGTTCATAGCATTCATTCCTGACTCACTTCACTACAGCCAGAAAATTTAGCAGAGATCCTGGTAACTGCCGGATGGATGATGGTCAATGAGAGAGCCTTGTTGGGCGGGCCTTCAGACAACATTGCTAGGAGATTAAATGTATGCTTTCATGTTAGTATCTGTTATTTACCACCTCTTATATTTAACAACTTACAGGGCGAATAAATAAAGAAGGAGGCAGGAAGGCAGGTTAAATAGCTTTAAAAGGTAGGTGGTGGGCTAAAAAGTGTATTAAGGGACTAATCATTAGTACAGCTTTGTGTTTACATATAAATAAGCTCTTTAGGAAGGGTGAAATTCCCATTGCTTAAGGTGATTCGTGATAATAACTTACATAGAATACTTATAAAACCAGGGTTTATATAGTCTAAGAGAGATTCGGATCACTGTACAATATGCTCATAAAGATAAAGACAGGCATGGGAGTCATTATCCTCCAGTACTAAGTGCTGCTGAAGTAGGAACGTTTGTTCCGTAGCGTTAAGTCATGGCTTTCGGTGTGCAAATGGATTCTATTTGCTTTGAATAGCGGCTTCGCGTAGTGAGTCGCTTGTGTAGTGAACAGTTTGTCTTCAGTGAGTGGCTTCTATGTGCATGGGAACATGGCGGCTATTTAAGTAATACCTTAGATCCAAGATATATTTGTTTTATAATGCTTGCTATTATATATGATTCACTAGTTGATGATCATACATCATACATGAGCATAAGCACCAGTCATTGCCAGGAGGTTAGCCGATAGACAGTGGTCGACGATAAGGAGGTGCGCAACACACATAGCCAATTTCCAGTCATAGCTCTGGGCTGGGATAATCAACTTGGCTACTTGGCTTGGTTCATAGCCCAGCATTGCCAATCATAGCCCATATCAGATATTTACCATAACTCTCTACCTCTAATCTCTATCTAAAACTCTACCTTTACCTAGACCTATACCCTATAACGATACGGAGTCTTGGGAAGGAATGTTACCATCACCTGGGTGGGTGGTTGGGTTCGAGGTCTATGGTTTCGTCGAGATCGAGAGGGTTATAGGTCTATATATCTGTATGTGCTGCTATGACTGGTAATGACCGGTTGGGAATGACTGTTCTGATTGGTAATGACCTCCTGGGAAAGGCTCTCAACCAAACGTGAAAGCAGCAGCGCTAAACCAGTTCCTTATGAAAAAGACCTCTGTCGGATGGTCCGCTGACAGCCCACCCATTCAAAATACTTTCACCTTAGAGATATGGCAGCCCCAACTATATATATTTCTTCTGAGGCCTAACCTAGCCGAAATATAAGAAGGCTGGGTAATGGAATCAATTAGAATCTAAATGAAAATAAAATAGAGAATTACAAGCGAAGCAGGACAAAAGGGAGATGGATTTTTGTGGGCAAAGGTAGGAAGGCAAAATAAGTTAGTAATAAAGCACCAGCCAGTTGGGGTTAGTTGGGCTAGTACCCCTTCCCTCTCTGTCCCTTCTGTCTTCCCATCTATTGGTTCCCCTTCATTCCTTCCCCTACATTCCTTCTTAAGACATGTTATCGCCAGACGGGGGATATTTAGGTTAACTCGACCTACTTGGCACATATAGAGAACTGACGACATGCTGCTTGCTGCTGGCCGTATCGGAGCGGCCAGCGTGAGGTGGTGGTAGCACTCATTCCTCAAACTAACTCATTGCGCAGCTAAGTTAAACAAGTCCATTAACAACTGGACCATACCTAAGGGAGAAAGAAGGGGTTAGAGGGAAAGAAGCTAGATAGAGAGCTTCAGGAAAGCATAGAGCCATTAGGGAAGACCATTCAGGTAGACAAGGTAAGTATAGAAGCCTTTAGGGTGGGTCAGGGAGGTCCATCTAGATAGACGGGCAAGAAGAGATCAACGGGCGGCATCAATCGGGGTCTAAATCGAGGTCTAAATCAGTTCGATGAAGGCAGGTCGGAAGGTATCCGGTCGAAGAAGGCAGGCAGTAAGGTAGGTCGAAGGGGTAAGGTCGCAAGGTCGAGCATGCATGAAAGAAAGCAAAGCTAGAAGGAAGGAATCCGTTCGCTATATAAGGGTGAGCTTCCGCGCTGCTATTATCTATGTAATTACGCTTTCTCATCTACTGGGATGCGAGATTCAATTTCACAGATATGAGATCAGTTGATCAACCCGTGTGAAAGGTTGGTCTGGTGCGACCTGACAATGTGCACTTGAACAACTATACGCATTTACCTGCCTGTGTTTTCCTTCCTATAGAGCATCGCACCCCCGTTGGTCCGACACCAACCCGACCCGATAGTGCTCCTCCACCCGCCATGCTCTAGAGGAAAAAGGAATACGAACGGAAACTCACCAGCTTGCCCCCCCGGTAACTGTATGAATTGATGGATCGATATTTCTGCTAGTTGCTTTATTGATCGAAGGGACTAATTTTTCGGGACCATACTCAGAATCGGATGCTGGAACAGGAAGGAAAGAGGACATTCAAATTCAAATTATTTCAAGTCAATCGGGCAAAATAGAAGGATCAAGCGAAGGTCAAGGATCAGGCACAGGCTAATGGTAAGGATCAGGCAGAGGCAAATCAGAACTAAAGTCAGGTATTTGAAGGTCTGAGCAGCATCAATAGAAGGATCACTACAGGTACGGGAGTGAGTAGGGGTAAGAGGATAATAAGCGCCCAGATAATGGTAAGCAGGAGGGATAGGACAATAAGCAGCCGGATAAGGGACCGAACGCAGACTACGATGGAGACGACGAGGGAAAAGAGAGCCAGCCCAATGAGAGGGAGAAGGAAGTTAATTAATACCCAGCCAAACCAGCGCCAGCGAACTTGTAATGCGAGGAAAGGGAATGGAAAGGGATATTCTATTCGAACGGGACCGGGAATAACCAAACATACGACAGTTCGGAAAAGGATCGTTTCACCAAGTTCATCAGCCATTCGGGTCGGAAAAAGAAAATATTGCTTGATGGCAAGCGTGATTGGTTATGGTGGGGGGGAAACAGAAAACTTCCCTCCGACTGAAGACCTAGATCTGTTAGTCTTATACTACTTGATTAAATGAATCCAAATGAATGCTTAGTTGGTACAGCACTCTGACTATGAACCCTTTACCTTACTTTATTCGCCTTATTCATTCTGGTACCACGTATAAACTTCTAGCTAGGTATTACATATTAGATTCTGGTTCGGCCAAGCCTTGCTGATACGAGTCATCAATTAGAATCCACTGCCTAGAATACCTACCTTTATTTTAATGTCTGCAGCAACCCACCTTCTAGTTAACCACCTTAAGACCTATACCTATTAGCCCTATACCTATTACTGAATGAATGCTTAGGATATACTGCTATTCCCCTCTTTATCAGGAAAGACATATCTTTATATTATTATATGATGCATGCGCCGCATAGGGATTCGATCCAGCCGCAGGTTACCCTATGACTACCTCATCTGAGGGGAGCCCGGGTACGATGTACGGGCCCTTGCCGATTCCTTTGAGTTTCAGTCTTGCGACCGGCACAATTTAGTACGATATCGCTTAACATCTCGCGATGCTTACACCTATTTTCCCCTTCTCTTATCTAGACAAGTTCTCGTTCACAAGGTGGGAATCACTTCGATAGGCGATTAAGTGGGAGCACCATGAGGTGTGGAGCTATTTCGTACTACTTCACTGATACGTAAAGATAACTAATATTGGAAATGAAGGTAAGGTGGAGTGAATGATGTAAACTTTCTTGAACTATTAGTTACTTATTAAATAGTCAATGATAAAATAGGATACTTATTTTACCAATTTCCTCAGGTGTTTGGTGAATGAGATTACTTAGACCGCCTAGTAACATAGCCATGACCTCCATTGATTGAATCATCACCTCCATATAGAAGCAGGAACCCACAAACTGACAACTGCTCAGGTCAATGAATCTCGTTACTATGGTCTATTTACTTCCTATTGGCTATGAAAAGTTAATGAAAGATTTTACTAATAAAAACTCGACTTTGATGACCCCGATGAATATGACCTCACAATGAAATTGACTATATTGCTACAACAAGGACACAACAAGACCGGTTGGGAGTGATTATGTCTCAATGGATTGGTTGCCATATAGCTTAGTTCAGCTGGCCATTCGGGATGGGCTAGGGGAGGATATTTGACTTAGCACAACACTAGTGGCTAAGGGGCGGCAATGAGATAGTTATTACCTTCACGAATTCTAGTTAATAATGGCCTAACCACACCACACTATGGAAATGACAAATTATAGCGAGAGGCCTTAACATAGGGCTTTCACTCTGCTATGATTTGAATGGGGAAATAATGAAAGTACCGTGACAACTTCCAATGAAACGCGCTTACGAATGAAAGAACCACCTTATGACACCTTATATGAAGTGTTACACATTGTTGCCTACAAAATGCCGGCAGAGAACGAAGTTTTGTTTTAGAGTTTGGGTTCCTTATAGGGTGGGTAGAACAGACCCATCCCCAAAGTATGTATTCAGTAGTCGGTTAAGATGAAAGCACCCTCTAAATGTACTTCCTCATAAGGAAAAGCCTCGTTATCGCCTCTTTATAACTAATATATATCCTTCAGGCTGGTAATTAAATAAATAGTATATCCATTAATCAATATCTTTCCTGCTAGTAATGACAATCTATGGGGGAAGTGAATATATATATATATTAGTGAAAGGCATGCTTTAGTATGAAGGGAGGTCGGGTAAGTAATGTAGGAAGGAAGGCCCCAATAAAATATGAAGAGTATAGCTCCACGGTGGTAGCAAATCGATGGAGCTAAACCCTGCAGGCGAGAGAGAGCTAAACCTTTAACAGTTAGCAGGAGGTGAAAAAAACCTTACCTTGAGGGGGCGAGCTCGGTTGGCGAGAAGAAATAAGCCTATCCTTTGTCGGGTAAATATCCGTCCGCTGTCGGGTAAAGTACATATATAAATATGGGCTAAATGTATCACTTATCACTTCTAAATATTGGCTCAATGTCTCCTTGTTCGTAAGGTCTGTTCCCTACATAATGTGGCTAAATGCATGAAAGTATATCAGTTTATATTTCTTATCCTTTCCTCATGCTTAGGCGTGAGAGGCAATGATGGTTCTTCCTTCATGCGCTTTGGTAGAATACAAGGGATGAAAGCTCTTCCCTCCTTATTTTTTTGACCTGATTAGACCTAGTCCGTGAGGGGCGTGCTCCGCAGGATAACAACTCATGCCCTTCTGCCCAAGTCTGTATTTCCCCCAAGTCTGTTCAAGTGCCGTAAGTCTGTTAAGGGCGGAGTTATCAGAGTTTTATGGTGACAGATCGATGAAGGAATATGAGCGGGTAATTAAAGAAATAGTATATCCTTATCCTTCCAGCTAGTCTCCCTGCCGGTCGCACAAGAATGGATATTAGGTCTCCCTTCGGCGGCATAAATAGATGATAGATAGCTCTCCCTTCGGTCGCTTTCTTCATAGCGGGACGGAGGAATATGCCTATTTGGGGGAGGTAATCTATATTTTTGGGGGTGGTTTCTTTCCTCAAAATGTTAGGGCCAAAAAAGTTCTCCACAACTTTCCAGTCGATAGTGGAATTGATTCAATAGTTTTTGATAAAAGTAAGTTCTTATCCCCGTAAGTACTTCCGATCCCCCGTACATTAATGCCCCGTAAGTACTTCATAGTGTTAGGGAGCTAGGGAGGCGAGCATGGCATGCGTTCGATGCGTTCGATCGCCCTTACGTTCGGCAGCTGGCAACTCTATCCTTTCGATGGTAAGGCCTTTTCAGCCGGACTCATGGTTGGTGGATCAGGCAGGTGGATAGATATTAGTAGGAGGGCAGGTAATGAATGTAAGGGAGAAAGATACTTAGTTATACTTTGAGGGATATTATCCATAGTGAGGGAGATTATTCATTCCCCGAAAGTGAGGTAGGTACTTAATGCCCCCGAAAGTTAGGGAGTTAGGTAGATAATAAAGAGTTAGAGATCTTATAAATAGTTGGAGATATTAGAATGATAAATATAGCTAGTATAAATCTCACTGGTATTCGGTCTCACTGGTCTTCAGTCTCTTAATAAGAAATCTCTTTCCTGTTATAGTCATGTGGTTGGTTAGAATAAATATGCCTCAAACTTGACCGGTATTACCGTGCCTATTTTGATGGGTTTATTTACTAAGTTACTTATTTAATGAGGGCCTTATTTTAGGGACTTCAATTTTCCCACAACTTTTATGTTACATTTTTTTTTTATTTATTAATGTTTTTAAAAGATTGAGCAAATCGATGGTTAAGATCGGTTGATGTGATTCGATATGTGAGGATAGGCCAGTGGATATGCCTCGAATCCGCTTCTATCCACAGCCGTTGAAGAGATAGGCCTATTTTCGCTACCGCTCGAAGTAGCGATATGCCTCGGTTGGCGGAGAAGAAATATGCCGAAAGAACATTGGATCAAATGACGATTTTGCTCGAAGTGATCGAAAGGTAGGACCAGAGCTATTTAAGAAGGCGGTTATATTTTTATAAATGTCCTTTTTATGTAGGCAAGCACTCAAACTAGTAAGGTTAGACCGGAAATAACTACGAATTATTTCCCTCCATGATTCGGGACTGAAACTATCCACAAATGGAAAATCAAAAGTTGTGGAGAAGAAGGTTTGGGTCCCAACTAAAATAGGCAGGATTGAACCCCTCCTTTTTAAGGGGATAACCCGAAAAATAGGCATATTTCTTATCAGATGCCATAGAAGACAGAAAAATATTGGCCATCAAACCATCGAACGCGTGCCAAAAGAGTTAGATAAACAAGCCATTGAACGCATTCCAAAAAGGATAGATCGAGCACTTCGATCTCGAGCACTTACTTCGAGCACTTTCACTCAGAGGCCTATTTCTTATCACCTCACTTCGAGCGTGGTACCAGGGCAGATTTCTTATATCTCTCTCGCCTCTTTGAAGACCTGGTGGAACAGAAGACCTGGTAGAAGTCTTTTGTCTACATAGTTACCCAAAACTTTTCTATTTACCGATAAAGCGAACCTTGAGCCTCCTGGTTGGCCACAGAGCCAGTAACAGGAACCCACCTTCTATTGTTAGCAAGGTCTTGCCTATATATGTGACATTTCACTAAGGTTTGAGTGCTTGCCTACATTAGGTAGGGTCATCTTCTGATAGGTAGTGCCTAGCTCTCATGAAGGTCAGTGATACATCAAGTCATTTATATATATATATATATATGTAGTTACGCAAGGTCAGTTTTTCTAACTGACTCAGGGTAGGGTATTAAGCCCTAACAATTGTAGGGGCCATAATAATATACCCGAAATATAGGGCCTACTCCAGGTATTGGTACCCTAGATATATTAAGGGAAGCATAGTAGGGCCTAATACCCTAAAGGCCTTCCTTTAGGGAGGTATCTAGATAGCTACAGAGGTAGGGGGTGGTATCCCAATAGCTTAAGAGCGTTAGCGAGGAGCCCTACTATCCTTACATTGAGCGTTAGCGAGGATAACTTTAGATACTTCCCTTTAGATACTTCTCAATAAAGACGTTAGGTGCTGAGGGGCATTAGGCATAAATACGTATATAATAATTGACACTCCTTATTGGTTGATATACGCTCCTTATTGGTTGATTGGCGTTCCTATCCCCTTGGTTGAGCGGCTCCGCTCCTATTCCTTTAGCGCTCCTATCCTTTTTTCTCAAGTGTATAAATACAAGAAAGAATGTTTTTACTAAATTTACCATATAGTAGAGATGGACAAAATAGTAGAATGGATGAACCCGTACGGATGCTTAAAACAAAAAAGCGTGACCATCCGCTTATAATCCAGTTAGTAAGGGGGCTTTCTATTTATTATATTAAGTCTGCCTTTCTTTTCCCCTTCCGGTTGGTTGTTCAGTCGCAAGATGGAATAGAATAGAGAGGACCTTTACTCTGAAAAAGAAGGAGGGAAAAAATGTCTTAAGATAAGTCGAGGGCCGCCATCGATAGGAATTTGACCAAAGGACCCTGTTTTCGGGACCTTTTCATTAAAGTCCTTTGGAGGGAGATAGCTGAAATGCACTCGACCCACATTATTTCTCTGATTTACTCCTAACCTAAGAGAGGGAGAGGAATTAATATCTTTTTTATGGCAGAAATCAAAAGAAGTGCTACTGAACAACCCACTTAAGAGGGCATTAAATTAATACGTAATACATAATATACGTAAGAATTGAGCCATTGTACAACACCTAATACATAAGTGGCACTCAATGCTCCAGCAAACGTGTGTAATCCTTTTTTTCCCATAGAGTCTTCTCATTAACATAACTACATCTGTTATTGGATGTTTTAAATGAATATTAGGGTAGGAGCTTGCCGGGTGCTTTCTGAAACTTTTATTACTGCGCTACCAGCTATCTGTAACTTCAATTGGGTTCTTATTTTTGGTAATCTTTCCACCAATGTCTGATTCAACAATAGCTGGGGTGGTTCGATCTTGTAGATAATGTAAATGGCGCTTGGTGTGTAGGAATTTATTGGACTTCCTTTATTTTCTTCATATATCTCCTTATCATAAGTGTGGTCCCTTTTTACAAGC
>Ga0233342_1000171_pt1 | contig 19953 bp, 12 predicted proteins | sample GEONDECOMP273_FD_180706 | JGI IMG/M metagenome (GOLD analysis project Ga0233342, IMG submission 180706) | Leaf litter microbial communities from Shasta-Trinity National Forest, California, United States - GEON-DECOMP-273 | ecosystem: Environmental > Terrestrial > Plant litter > Unclassified...
TCAAACAAAGCAACCAAAAGGGGCAAGCAATAGTGATCCACCCCCCCCCCAACGATTCTGGCAAGCGTTATTTATTATTAACCCGCCCCATGGGGCAAGGGTGTTATCTATTTTCTCAGGCAAGGGTTATCAATTCAATCACGAACAAGGAGGCCCATGCGGACCTGGAAAGTGGGATACTTGGGCTTCTCTATTCCAGGGCTGCTGTTTCGCTCTCTCTCGTTGTCAGAACCTCGGTAACACGGTTTATTTTCACCTCTCTCATCAACATGTCCTAGGCGAATAGAATCGACCGATGCACTTCAGTCACTAACTCACTTGTAGAATTGTAAATGAACATGTCAACTTCGCTCCTTTCTCTCTCGATCACCTTTGCATACAACTCTGGTTACTGATCTTGAAAAGGCCCCTCACCTTCCCGACCGATAGGGAGAGGTTTTTTTAGAATATGGTCTTACAATACTTTGTGCCTGCTCCCACGGTGGTTTGCTTAAAACGGTAGCCGTAAGCGGATCCACTTGAATAAGTCCCGTTAAGATATAGGCGCGTTAACTTGCATATTATATATGAGTTTATCCAAAGTGGAAATATATCCCTCTTCTGTTAAGTCTTTCCTTTGATTTTATTGGGTCTTATGTGAGGGGGGACCTACTATCTCGGGTATGATGAAGGGGGATTCAAAGAAGGGGATGACCAAGAAGAAGTGCAATTGATTCAACACCCCTCCCTACAACACAAGGAGTAAGGACTCACCGGTGGTCTCTGATTCCTCACCCACAACTTTCCGATCCCCAACCTACAACCTCATCCGGCAATCTATGGGTAGCTTGGGGCTCCGGTTCATGGGAAGGAACGCCACCCCACCGATCCAGCCAGCTATTCTCAAAAGAACCATACCATCCAGCCCAAAAGCTAGCAAGCAAGTAGTAGTTCTTCCTCCGCCAAGCTATCGCAATAAAGCTTCCCTGCCCCCCCCTATTATCTATTATTCCTGCCTTCTCAGGAATTACAACAACAAGTAGATGATGGCCCGATGTAGAAAACGCAAGCATCTGAGCATCTGAGTTTCCACCTGCAGGTGATTTCATTACGGTCTCCATTCTTTATTTCTTTATCTATGTCATTCCGCTTTTCTTTATTTAAGGATGGGGCCAGCCAGAGAGGCATAATACCGCCAAGCCAGCCTGCTTGCCAGTTAGATGGACAAGCAATAATTTGCTTTATGGGGGTACCCTCCCACCCATTCCCCATCCCACCAGAGAGGCAAGCCGGAAGAGAGCGAGCTGGATAAAGAAAGGTAATTATCTATCTATTCAGTAGCTGCTTTAGCATCGGCTCTCATAATTGAGAATATAATAAAGAAAGATCTAATTCTATATATCTATATTTTTTCACTTGGACTTTCTATTTGTCCCCGCTTTCTCCCCCCTAGAGTAGAGGTCATTTTAGGCACTCTACCAGATAGAGATATATTGATGGGCTGGCTTCTTCGCTTCGTTCGACCGAAAGGGAGTTCTTTCCTCGACCACATCCATAATAAATGACCACCTTTATGGTACCAGGGATGGTAATAACCAATGAAGGAAGGAGATGGAAAGCCTCAGTTAATCAAGTTGTTTGTTGTTCCCACGAGCGAGAATATCTTCTCCACAATTCTAGTAGATGGGTCGATAGAAGTCCAATGCGCTCCCTCCCCGAAGCATTATTCTAAACAAATAATATCGTACGGGTAATAGAAACCCTCTTGGCTCTACTCTCTCTATTGGATGGAAAGAAAGAATAGGAGCAAGCTCCCTCTTTCCCTAACCGGTCGGGGGATGCTTGCTGACGGGACGGTCTAGCTGGCTTACGGTAGGATAAATGCGGCTGGCTGGAAAGAAGAGCTAGCTCCTTGGTACATATACTTCTGCTCAATTCTTGGATGGGAGGGACCCTGCCTGCCTGAGGGAAGGGGCCCGTTGCTTTGGCCCCACTAAGCCTCAAATGGACCACGATCCCTCGAACCAGCTACTATTTATTTATTCCTGCTTCTGCCCGCCGCTTGAGCAGCACCTTCCTGCCTGAGCAGGTGAGGCGCAGGTCCTCTCGATCATATCTGCATCATATATAGAGGGAGCCTAAACAAGCCCCTATTCAGGGAGGGAGCGCTAGGAGGGAGCGTATATTATATAAGGGGATAGGGGTCCCTCAAGATTTGTCTAAATAGTAAAGAATGAACGTAGTATACAGGCCTTCCTGCAGCGTCCACAAAGATGTACGTATCTATTCTGAGCCGGCGGCACCACAGAATGAATACTTCCTTCCTTTGTAGGTTGAACCAATCCTTAAAATGTATAATAATTGTAATACCCCTCGCAGAGATATTGATAGAAGGAAAGGAGGGGTTAGAAAGAATACCTTTGATACTGCTGGAGTTAGAGAGAAGGCTGGATTGAAATAAAAGGATACTTAGACGGAAGACCAGCTTGGGGTGGGGTGGATATATAGATATTATTGTCCCCACCGATAGAGCATCTATTCACTTATATATATCGCCTCTTTATCGCATCTATATCCACTGTGGTCTCCATACTGGGTGGTCTCCATCCCCGTTATATTTTCTATTTTGTATATCTTTTCAATCACAGACTTGAACAGACAGGTAAAGGTGCATTAATAACCTAAATATCCATTCACCTCATTTCGATCACTTTATGCACTTCGATCACTTCGATCTGCCAACCTTCGTTGCCCCCATAGCATCTTTTATTGCGTCAACTGCATAAATCGAAAACCACTCCCCACCGAATCGCATCAAAATGTGGTAGTGCGGTCGTGCGGTCACAGATTCTCCATATTTGGTAAGTGTTACGAATGCCTAATATGCTTAATTTACCTTCTTGCCCATATGGTCTATCTTGTCTATCTTGTCTATAGTGATAGCCTCTTTATCGCATGCCTAATGCTGATGCCTAATGCTGATGCCTAATCTGCCGCTATTTCTTATTTTCTGTATCCCTGTATCCCTGTAGGTCATATCCCTTCGAGTCATTTATATTCAACGAGCTCTCGAATCACATCAACTGGTCTTCACCATGGATTTTATAAATCTTAAAAAAAAATGAGATAGTTCATAAAATGGAAAATCAAGTTAATTGGGATCCTTCCTATATTACTGATTTGGTCATTGATAGGGAAGGAAAAAGGGTGTATTTTCTTTTATGTTTCACATTATCCCCAGAGTGGTTATCCCTCCCAACCGTTCACCTCACTTTATGCACTTCGATCACTTCGATTTGGGACGATTTGGCACATTGAAAACCAAACCGCAGCATCATATATCATGAAGTTTATTCTTTACCCTGCCCCCCTCGACCTAGTGTTACCCTACTATTAGCTTCCTCATCAATATTATAATACCCATGATAATTCATATTATCTATCCCCACCAGCTCCTTGCATGAATCCGTCGTAAGAATATATTCTCTCTCCTCAGCTGCTCTGGGGAGGACCCCCGAACCCCCCATCGCATTCGTTCGTGCCGCCCCTTATTGGTTGGGACGAAAGAGTGGATGGTGGAAGAAAGGATTGTAGATGGGATGGGAAGCTTGGGATTATTGGAGGAACCGGTAGCTCAAGTTTGTGGTTGGTTGGCTAGCTAAGTTTCTGAAGAAGGCTAGCTAAAGGTGCGGAGACAGCGAGATAAAGATTGAAAAGCGGAAGTGCTGATTCGACTTTCGGAAGTGAAAATGATTGATTAAACTACTCTACTGGTCTGCGGACTACTGCTTGCGAACTGCTTCCTGTACTTGCCCGGACTGCTTGAGGTTTAAAGATTATCTGAAAATACAGGCATAACCAGTCACAATGAAAGGCTTATTCTCAAAAAACTACTCGACTAAAGCCATCCGCAGCAACCCATGGGAAGTAATCTGCAGCTCAATAAATTAGTTTCAATCACAATCTCAATCACAATCTCAGTCACAATCAATTAAAGATTCCCCCACCAAACAAAGCCCAACCCATCCCAACTCGGCTCTCTGATGAACCATAATAATTGCACCCGAGCCATCTGGCAGTTCTTCCACGATATATTTCTGCTAAAGGTAAAAGAACCTCTTGGCTACTCAACTATCCTCCCGCTGCAGAAGCGGCGTGGGAAGCTACGACGAAAAGTTATCGGCTGGGCTAATGGATGTCTTTCCATCTGAAAAGGTCCCAAGCAAGGGGAACAAAGTGAGTTGATTGAGAAGAGGGGTCTAAATAAGATAATAATAAGTTAAAGTGTTTTTTTGTGGGTTCCTACAGGTCTGACTAATTTGGATGGGTTCTCGAACTCGGAATTAGTCTTTAGGTGACTCAATTATTTCTTCATTGTCCCTCTACCTTAATAGACCGGTCTCCCGATCGATGTTGACCCTAGTCCGTCAATATATGACTCATACTGCCCTGAAGCAAGATAAGATATTTGCCATGCCGGGTCTGTCTGTAAATCTTCGAAAAGCTTCTCATATGCGGTTTTCTATCTATTAAACCCTGGTTTGGAATAGGTCGGTAGGCATAAATTCCATCCGGGTTTATAAAGTGCGGTTTTATTAAGCGAAATAAATGATTCCCGGTCTCGGGTGATTCTTTCCATTTATCCCATCCATTCCGTTGTATACTCGACCCCATCCCATCCGGTGCTGCTTCTAAGGAAATAGGCTAATAGCCATTCCCTCCTAACTAAGCTAAGCGCTTCATTACAGTAAAGTAAGAAAGATAAGGGTAAAGTTTGATTCATCCCGCGCAATTAAGAATAGAACTCGTTGTTTACATAGGTTTGAGGCATATTTCCCCAACTGGGTATTTCACTGTTATTTATCTGTAGGCAAGTCGATTCCTGATAGCATTTCTTTTCATTCCCCATCGTTTCATCTGCCCCTCCCTCCTCTGATAAAGCAATTGAGACTATCCATAAAAGGTTTTTTTCTTTTTTTAAGCCCGATCGTCCTGTTAACTCCTACCAGGTTGGGGGGCACCCAATTGGGGTTGTTCCGGTCGATCCTAGAAACGTATCCAAACACGCATTTAATAAAGAGAAGAGAAACCTTGTTGGGAGTCCGAGTCATTTGAAACAAAGCCAACTATTGGGATGGGTGGCTGCTTCGTCCATAGCTTTAGGGGCGAACAAACGCTGACGATGCGGATAAAAGAATAGAGATTGCTATGGTTGACCCATAGAAAAAGAAGTGTTCGTACCTCACCCCTGCCTTCCCTTATTAAATGGTGGGAGTTCAGAATCCGGAAGAAATAAAAGGTAAGGTTATCCTTGACGCCCACTTACAGTAGTCAATTTACCACCTCGATAGACTAGGCTCACGTAGGAAGGAAGGAGAGTAGGAAGCAAGTGAATAATTGAATGAAAGCTCAGCTGGGCTGTCAAATTGTTTCACGATGGGGGGACGTGTGGAAGACGGGTTCAAGGGTGTTTGCAGATAGATTCACTTCAAATATCTACCAAAAAGGAGGGTGCTTTTTGAGTTTTCTCTCCGGGTGCCAGTTTTATAAGGTTAAGGCCATCCTTACCCCGACCTTTCTTTGTACATCAAATGACAGTTCTTACACGCACGACAAGCTTGGTTGAGGCCCCAGACAGTTTGGTTTGATCCCATAGCTCAAATTGAATGACAGTTTGCAGAACATGTTTGGACAAGGTTGATACAGACCTAACAGAAGGAAGGTTCGGTGCTTCCAGAATCAAGGAACGTTCAGGGCATAACCAGACAGGAGGACAAGGGTTGGTTCAGGTGAATGCGAAAAAGCGTATCATATGGGGTGTTGGCTATAATAAACAGTAGTCGTCACGGTTCGAGAATGTTCCACCGCGGTCTTTTTTGTGCGTTTTTCTGTAGTAAAGTCGATGACTGATAGCATTTCATTTAAATAATCCCTCTGGCCATGTCCATTTTTATTAAGTTAAGACTGTGGATTCTCAGCCTATTGGGGGCAGTTCGACGCAGCTAAAGGTATAGAGTGGAGGGGGTAGGCACTATAACCAGTTGTATTACCTTTTGCCAGAAGGAAGGATGAATTTCGCTTTATCTACTGCTGCTATTACCAACTCACCATCTGCTTCCACAATCTCACGACTTACCTCACCTATGCCACTCCGTGCTTTGCCCGGCTTCCAATAGATAGAGAGAGCTTTTGGTTGGACCGCCTTCCAGACAGCATTTACCGGTAGACCTGGAATCACACTTCTTTAGGAATAAGTACCACTATTGTGCCTCTTTACTGGGAAGAGGAGTTTAGAGCTTTATAATGAGGGAACAGAGGATTAATATAAATAGTGTGGATGTTTTACCAGCCCTATAATGCTGATCTGGGGCTGCTAGTGTATTAGTAAAAGCATCCCTTTATCAACGACGTTGGCAAGCAGTAATAGTTTTTTAGAAATAATAGCAATCAGAAGTTTATTCAGAAAAGTCCCGTCGCATAAGAAGAGTATTTGTAGTGCCCAAGAATAAGAACCAAAAGATAGGGTCCCCTCATTAATAATTGGCCCAACAGGTTCTAATCCCGCCCGAAATAACGTCTATAAAGGCCCGTCCTGTCCAATCGGTCTGTTCACTCATTTCTTCTTCCGGGCTCCATATGAAGACATAAGGTGGGAAGCTTACATTAAATGAAAGGCGTGTAGTTCTTTCTATTCCTAGTGATGGAATGGGGGTTCTAATTAATGAAGAGTATAGGCAAGGTTCGGCCGAACCAGAGGTTCATACGTAGTACCTAGAATATAATATTATATGTAGTACCCGGAATAATTCCTAAGGCAAGGGGCGTAGCGTAAGTAAAGTGGGACAAGGCATAAAGTAAGTAAAGTCTATAACCATATGCTCATAAGTAAAGAGTTCTGCCCCGTATATCCTAAGATTTCTAAAGGCAAGTGTGTTTTATAAATGAATTTCCTAGGTCTGAACCCGTCTTGATAAGAGCCTGATAAGATAAGGTTAAATAGTGGTACCTCTTAAGCGCTTCATGAAGTTCGTGGTGAGACCAGGCCTAGTTCTTAAGGTGGGTAGTTTGGAAACAGGGGAAGGTAGGGGGTTATAGCATGTTGTACCATCCTATTTCTATTCCTGATATAAGGTAAGTGTGGTTGGGCAGCACTCAATATCTCTCCTAGAAGGGGGAATAATCAAGGTAAGGGTAAGATTGTTTCATGCCATGCCATCCCTAACTAATAAGACTTCGTTAATCCAAGGGCATTCGTCATGGGCGCGTGGTGATCCAACGTGGATTCGGTGTTGGATCGCTTTCCCCGGATCCCCTTCTCGTCAATATGTATCTGAAGCGGCTTCCGTTCAATCGATAGAAGTGGGTCAATTCCAACAGTTCCGATGGCTTGGTCAGCAATGGAAGGAAGGGGAAATAGTCCCTTTTACATTGGTGGACCGCCCTTTCTATATAATAGCAGTTGCTTCCATTTCCGTTCGTTCGGTAGCTTCTGTCTCGACCCAAACCATTCGCCTTGATGCCCAGATCGATTTGTCTCCCCTAAAGGCGGGCTATGAGCGACAGCGGACTCGGCTGCCAGGCACGAATATAGAAGGCTTGCTATGCTGACTATGTAAAGCCGGTTCGTTCATTATTAATGGAACAGGGAGAGGCAACGGGTGGGGTCATTTCCGAGAAAACGTTGACTTCCATAGTTGGTAATACGTAGATAGCAGCTTTCTCGCTGAAATCCCAATCCGTTTATCATCGTTTCCGCTAATCCGAATTAAAGGGAAAATGACGCTGGCAGTGAACCTAGTGGATCGAGGGCAGGTGCTTCGGTTTCTGCAAAGAGTAGGCCGCCCCCCCCCCAAATTGAATCTTTCCGCGCGGCTTCTCCATTTCGAACTAAAAGATCTATAACTGCGTTTTCAGATGGATGAATGGAAAAAAATATTAATCCTGCTACTGGAAGATCGGTACTACAGTGTTCTTTATTATACAACGCTGCCAGGTTAAACTCCTAAGACTGGTTTTTTGGACTACCCGGTCCATATAATCAGGAGAAGTGGTCCCCCTTTCCAATTTCGACAAAATCTCTTTCAACTGAGTCGGAGTTATAGTGTATTTCGGAGGCTTTTCTTTATTCTCTTGAACAGCCTTATCACTATTCTGGAATAAATTGGAGATCTCCATAGTCAATTTGCTCACTATGTCAACCATGGTATTACTTCGGATGTTCCAAGATCTCTTTCATGGGTAGTGAACCCACCAAGAATCTTGAGGAGATACCGGGCACCCTCGTCCTTGGAAGGACGAGCAATAAAAAGAATAATAAAAAGGTCGGAGGATTTTCCCTTACAAAAGAATCAGATACCTAAACCTATATCGTTACATAAACTTGGGAAGAAGGAATGTTATTACCTGGGCTAGATGGAAGTACAATGTGTTTACATACGTTACAAATTTTGAGGAGACGCCAGACATACAAGTGGCCCCTCTCGCTCACTGCTATTATTTTAACATAATATGGTTACCCGGAATAGCATCATCTATTAGGTGTTGCCAACTCCCCCTCCAACCCGAGGGGATTCATACATAGCATAGTCCTGGTTTTGCAGGGTTGGTAGACCCATAACGACTGCGCTATTGCTCCCTTGTTCCCTTGAATAAGAATAAGAAAGCTCCATTTACCAATCATCTATTGACTGGGCCTAATCGAACAGCTTCCTCTCTCCGCTCGAATCCAAATAAAAAATAGCGGCGGAAATGACGTTGCATACTCTGAATTCATTCATTACCCCTTTAATCCAAGGCATTAGCAAAACATCAAAGCATTCCATAATAAGCAATTCTGATTACTTATCTGTAATTAAAGCCATGTCCGCCAAACTGGTTATTGAGGAGAACTTTTCCACCCAGCTCTAATAATCAGCTATGGATTCCACCCCCAAGCCAGACCATGATACCACCGTGGTGAAGGAAGCTCCTACGGGGCTCTAGTCTCACTCAGCCCAACCCACTCAATCAGCCCCCATTACTGCCCAACTGCTCACTACAGAGCTCTCCAGGCCCTCATCCAGCCATAAAAAAAATTGGCACTCTCTTCAATTGCCCTACACAACACAAGGTGCCGTAAGGCCGCTCGACCCTAAGGGAGAGGAAGAGATTTCCTTTCTCTGCCCAACAGTGCCTCAGGAATCTTCTTTCTTCCCTTTCAATGCTCTTCAGTGTAGGCGGAAAGAGTCCAATTGCTAGTTGCCATCTAGTATTAACCTGGGATAGGAAACACTTGGCCTCAAAGTAGTCAATGAGCAGCAATAACAGGGTTTCGGGTCTAAAGGTGTTTGCTTCAGCTATTGTGGACGTTCCAACCATGGTTTCTCTCTCCAACCATCCCCCATTTTCACTCACCTTTTCAGCAGCAAGCTTCCGCGACTTCTATGGGCTCTTACCAGTCACAAGCACATGGTAAACTTCAGTCAACACAGCCATAACAGACAGGGATAACATTCCCATAGCATGGGAGCTTGTATCGTCCCCCTGCCCACGAATGGGTGAATAATAAGACTGGAAAATACAATGGTAGACCTTGTATTGCATGAGATCTACTCTCTTCCCAAGGATATTACACTGGTACTTGGTACACACACACATAAGTCCAAGATTGATGGGCCCACTTGTAAGGAAGCATGGGCAATAAAGGGTGGTAGGCAATAACAAAGTAAAATCACCCAACGACCCCCTTTCCTCTTCCCCTCTTTTGGTGTCATAGAAAAAAACACACCATAAGCCTAGCCCACCACTGGGACTCATATATACACATTCACTAGTAGGGCCTTGGCATTGAGCTCCAGACTAGGAATATTTACAACGCAACATAGAGTCATGACAACTCAGCCCACATGGCTTTACTCCAATAAAATAAATCACATCATACAAATAATATATTATTTATTACATTATAATTCAGGTTGAAAACTGGGATATTACATTCTCATACCCCTTTTAATTACACCGTCATCGGTGACCTTTCTTTCCAGCAATGAGATAAGGTCTCCTTGCATCCGCAATGCTATTCTCTTCATTGCAAACTTGCATTTGTTGGCTATCTTGGACAACAATGTTCAACCATTAATGTCTGGAGATGCTTCCAAGGCCTTAGCATTTAAGCATATACTTACAACAATCATCAAGGTAAACATGCATGTCATAGCCATTTATATGCTACAATTATTCCATCCATAGTAATTTCAATTCATAACTGAAGCATATATATTCACAACACAAGATAAAGTCTTAAAATAAGCCCAGTACTTATCTGAATGAATATAGATATCTACTCTACAAGGTTGGCACGGGCGAGATTCAGCTCACTTTATTCTCTGACACACCAAAAAAATAGAATGCCTTAGCTAGCATATAAAATGAATCTCTCAAATTTTATTTTATTAGAAAATAAAATAAAAACTCAAAGGCTTGGCAAGCAAACTACGCCTGCTTAAATACTGGGACTTTAACTAAATCCTACACTCATACCCATAACTTTGCTAGTGCTTCCTCTTACACCAGGTTGCTTAGTATCTTTCGGATTAGTTTCCTGTACCGATAGACATAGGAAGATTGTGTGGGACCTGAAGTGCTAGCAGTGCCTTTTGCAACTGCAGGTGAATGTGAATCCAAGGACATTTGTCCCATCTGGTTCATCACCTGAATAGATGTGGCATTCTCCATCGAACCAATCAAACCATCGGCGTGTGGTCTAGTTTTTGGTTTCGTAGGATCCGTTTCGGCCCGTGGTGTATTAGGCAAAATACAGTAAATAACCCTAGATTGTGAGTAAGTAAATAAATATAACTGTTGGGCTATCATAATTGCTTGCTCCTTGGTAGTAACTCCTGACAAGGCCACATCCTTGGAAATATAGGGAAAAATTGAATGAACCAATCTTTTAAAAACTCGGGGATATCGGCTTGAAGAAGAATGAGGCGCCAAGCCCTCCATTCATGAATATGATTGGAAAGATGGGTATAAGTGGTTTGCCAAGATGTCAACAGTTCTATCCCCGTCTCATAGCGGACAGGAAGTTGGAAATGTAAACAAAAATTCATTGCAAAGTTTGCAAAGTCATGATATGATGCTCGTGGGAGTTCTATATACTATTTACAGCTATGCCAATCAAGGTACGCAAAAAGTTTAAGCCTAATACTACCATCCATATAATGAGTTCGATGAACACCATGGAATATGATGTTATTGGCAGGATCTTATCCAGCTTTTCCTTCAAACTTGGGGATGTTTGAAGGTAACTTAGTAGGTACCTGAGGCCAGCTAGGATTATGCCCGGGTCATTAGCTTCGTCAAATCCAGGAGATTCAACGTCACCAAAAACGACAGTTTAGCTTGGGCAAAAGATTCTAGTTACTGGGAGCTTGTCCCATCATTTGATTTCCACTCATGAAAATATTACCTGGGGCATTTCCACAACCAGTCATGAAAGATGGATACATTTGAAAACTAGTGTTCTGCGGGAAGCCTAACATAGGCAAATTTTGTTGGGGGAGCTCAGTTTAACATGTTTTCCATGCCGGGGTATGGCATGCTTCTCATAGTTATGCCTGAGACGGAAGGATGAACTCCTCCGCCATAAATGCCATAAACAGGGGTATGGGTGCCCCCAGCGCTAGAAAAAATGCTACCGGAATTTTTTATTGTGAACTGCTGGTAAAGAGTATTTTTGTATGTAACTTGGTCTCTATCGAGCGTGCAATAAAAGTGGGCTCTGAGGGTCAGTAAGGGGCGGGTTTAAGTTTGTTGGTGTCGGAACGGGTATGGCTTCGATCTCAGTAGGCCCAAGACCAATCAACGAAGGTGCGAGAGGCAGTTAAGGTCACCCTCATTAAATAAATCACCAGAGGTTAAAGTACTCTCGTGGATACAAGTACCCTCAGAGCTGAAACGTATGTTATGTGTCTGCCTCAGGTACCGCGAGCACTTCCCACTTGCACTCACCCGGGTGGAACCTAGTAAAAGCAACTAAGAACACCACTTCACGATCGGCAGCCGGGGCGAGCAGTCCCCTCGTACCCTCAGGCGAATGGTGCTCGTACCTCTCACCCCTCCGGTCGTATATAGATAAATTATATGCCTACGAACCCTGAAAACACCATATTCTCTTATTAAAATGTGCATTTCACGAAGGCTCTTTCTTGGCTTCGACCCGACCCCAACAATAACCCAACAAGCTATTTGGGTACCCGAGAGTGGCTCTCCCGCTCCAAGCCAATCAGGCAGGTTATACCTGAATTTTTCATACTTTGGAAACATTAGGCACGGAGAGGCACGTTAGTGTTTTCAGAATTTATCGGGCTTTTATGCCCCCCCCTTATTTTTAATATACGTCATTCCTCCAATGCGGGTGGGAAAGCTTTAAACTTTTTCCATACTTTGGGTAGGCGCACACACTAGGATAGGAATGAGTACTGATTGGGTCGGGCAAGTTATTTAAGGAAATAGCATTCATAACTTGCTCAGAATTATCATTAGCCAAATCTATCTTGTAATTTGTAATTATGCGACCTTAATCTCTTAATCTCTAGGCTATGTTTGTTAAGCCATAAATCTTCCCAGTTCTTATCCTGATAGTCCAGTTCAACTTTTGTAGACTAACATTATGGGGTAAGGTAATTTTATTGGTATACATAATAGTATTTTTATATTAGATGAAATAGGCATTTATGATCGTTTCCCTCTTGCAAGGTGTTGGATTACCATATGCAGGTACTACTATGCTGCTATAATAATATAAAAAGGCAAGGTGTTTATTCCTCATAAGCAGCAGGGGGAAATCAATCCTTATAAAGGAGGTAATAATAATCTACTCAAAGTTTACTCTAAGTTGTTGGACTTATAAAAGACTCATGAGAAGCAACAAGAGAATCAATTAGGCTATATAATATAACAGCTAAGAGTAGCCACCACTAAACTGACGCTTCTGCTGCTGCATTTGTAATCTGGCCCACTTCCCTTTTAACATGGCTGCCCTCTTCTTTCTCTGATAATTATATGACTGATGTGTTTTCCTCGCAGTATATGGACCAATCCAATATGTTTAGCCAGTGCAGTATAATCCCCAATGAAGTAAGGAGGCAAGCAAAAGCGATACCCCCATCCCCTATATATATATATATATGTCAATCCGATCCGTGATAACCAGGAGCAAGGGTAAAGCTAAAATGATAATAGATTGCAGGTAAACTAATCAGTAGCAGTAGTAGCGTAAAGGGTAGGTAGCACTAATTTGGCCCCCTTTATTACCAGCGCTCTTTGTTCCATCCTCACAAGGTTCCTTATTCGGTATTGACTCCTCCTCGTAATATTATTTTGAGGCTTTTTGAAGCAGGGCTTCTTCTATAAAGAGGGTTTCTATTCAGTATCAGACCTAAGAAGAGGATCATATGCCACAGTCAGTGGCTATAAGATGAAACACCACCATAAATTACACTGGGGGCATACCACTAACACCGATGGACACAAAACAGCCCACCACCTGAGCCTTGAGCCTGTAGTAACCTTCCAGAAGCCTTCAGTCAGAAGCCTTCAGCCAAGTCCACCACCAGAAGCCATTCATCATCCGTCAAGCTCCGCCAAGAACCATGGGTTGATAGTCCCAAAAAGATGCTGATCACACGTAATATACGTTTTTATTATCTCGGGTCTGGTATGAAAGGGGCGTTATACCGAACTGAATTGAAACTGGGGTTGGAGGAAGGATAAATAGAACTATAGTTTTCTCCGGTTTGAGCCAAACAGGCAGGGATGTTACCAATAAGTACGAGTTAGAGGGTGGGTAAAGAAAAGGTAGGTGGGTGAGGGGGGGGGTGTAATTAGGGAAGCGCCATAACTTTACCTGCTGTTTGTTACAAAGAAAGAGGTTTTTACAAGCCTACCACACTCAGCCTAACCTACGACATAATTTGCATCAGTTGAAGTAGCAGCATATAAAGTAAAAGCAGCACTAGTCTAACCAGCAAAAGATGACTAGTAGAGTAGAATCAATTAATTAGAGACTCCAAGCACACGACTCCAAAAGCAAGAAGGGCATGTGGTTCCGTGGTGGGGTAATTATGGAAGCACTGACCAATGCTGGGGTTGTGCGCAGACGGGGGTGGTGGCGTTGAGACGTTATAAAGAAAGCAAAGAATAAGTATTATAAATTTGGATACGGCGTTTATTCATATATATATAATAGGTATAAAGTTGTAATAAGCTTGAAGCACAGGGTAAAACCAAAGGGAAGGGTCTGTAAGTTTTATCCCAATATTCAACGGCTAGTGAGTGCCAAACTATAAGGGTATGATTCTGGATGACTTCTCCAAACATGAAAGTGGAGAAGCCTCTCTCCGAACACGGCTAGCTTTGAGGCGAGACAATAACACCCGAGGATGGCACCCGTCAACCCATAACCAAAACTACAATACCCATTGCTTGCTGGTCGGCGGCTGACTTACATAACAAACTCCACACATCCAGTTTCCTCATCACGCAATACCCGAGAGATTGAGTTCCCCCATGCACCATACGAGGAGAGGGAGTTCAAGTAAATAGAAGAGGTGGGTTGGGGAGTTGGTACACTCTATATATAAGTTCAAGTCAGTGAGCCTGTGGTAAATTGTAAAGGAGATGGTGTTAGTAGCAATAGACAAACATCGTAATAAACGTAGGCATCTAAAGTTACTAGCAATTGTTTTAATTCATCAAAGCTGGCCCGTCCCTACAATAGACGAGAGTGCTGTTACTGGATTACTTACTGCCTTACCTGAAGCAATAGGTTGGGGCAGCATAAGTAAGTTGGGTAGGTTGCTCCATCACCATAGCATCTTATCAGGGGATTAACTCCTTTCCATCGTCCAAGGTGCCAGAGAACTATGGATTTTGGCTTGGACTGATAAGGAAAAAATATCGGGGTATATCAATCATAATAGAATGGAAATACCAATAAAAAGGGAATACCAATCTACTGTATAGGATATTATTTATATGGGCTCTCGGGCTCCATAAAGAATTATAAGGCAATAGATATGATACCTAATAATACATAGTAGACAAAATAGCATATAAAAAGGCCCCCTCCCCAACAAATAATGTCTAAATAGAGTCAGGATGGATTCAATTCGAGGTTGAGCGCCTTTGTGATTGCTGGCTTTTCGGGCTTTACAAAAGAAAGGAAAGAAACCGCCCTCCTTTCGGACCTAATGTGAACCCCACTACTCTCTAACCCGCCCCACCACGTCGTCCTACCTAATGCTGGAAGTGTATTAAACAATATCCAACTCAAGGCAGAAAGTGAATGGTTTTCCAAGCCTCATGCTGCTGGATGTGTACAAATGATCTCCCACGGATATTCTTCCAGACCACTATTCGCTTTATAAGCTCCTTCTACCTACCAGTATCATATGAAATTAAATACTTGCCTGGATAGACAACACGTGACGCAAGATGATCTTATTTGAAGAAACAACCAAGAGAGATTCTATTTACAAGAGCATGAACCGAATGCATCGATGACCTGGCTTGACATCCCGGACACGCATTGAACCCACATCTCGATAAACAGTTAAGTGCCATGTTGGGAACAAGCCGTCTAAAGAGACAAGTTTATTATTTGTCTTGTTAATTCCCCCTGGAGATTAACTAGCGGGAAAAGTGAAAGCCTTAGTCCATCACTTAGGTCCGTCCGTGTGAAGATCGTCTTATTAAGCTGTAGAGACAGAACAACTAGAGATGCAGATATTAGGTGAACAAACCATTCTGTGGGAGCTTCGTAGAGTAAGATTTCATGGAGAGAAAGATAATTAGGAAAGTAAGATTCAGAGGAAGATTCTCATTGGAGAAGAAGATTTGTACCTACTTTGTTTATAACTTTTATCCGAGTGTGAATACCTAAGTTGTATTGAAAAAACAATTCAATCCTGTTCTTGTAAATCAGTGAGTGGTGTGTCCTCCATCCAATGAGTGAAAGCCTTAAAGACAAGCCCTACTAGTCTAGTACAGTAAGAGCCCTCCCTATTGGGCTGGACTAGCTTCTTTCTTAGCCCTCTGGACTGCCCTATGTAACTTTATTTCTCTCTTGCTTCTAACTAGCCTTAGTCCAAGCACCCAGTATTGCTGCCTTTTAGTCTTGCCTTAAGACTATTATACATTACTTTGATTTGATTTAAAACCGTAAGCTGATTTGCCAGAACTAGATATGCATGTATTATTAGTTAACAACCCATTCTTTATGTGATAGCTTAAAATACTGATAACCATGTGGTCTTTAAGTTTTCTCACGTCCCGATGAGTTGACATCAAATAAGGGACCCATCTACATCGGACCCTAAAACCTACCCCAGGACTAACTTGAAAAGCCCCAGTAGAGCTGGGAAATAAACTACAGGCCGAACTACGACACACTTTCACTTGTACTTGATTGATTCATTGGTCGGGGAGCCATATCCTTCTCCTTCTAATTTTTTGTTGTTGATCAATAAACAAGAAATCAAGACTATTAATGTTGCATCTATACGTTAAACTTTGCCATTTAAAGTAATATGAATATTGCACAATATAAATTACCTACCGGAGACAATATTGAGTTATCAAAGGCCTCCGCGGTCGGGGCAGGAGGTACAAAAGTCTGGTTGGTAGACAATGGGCTAGTGTAGTAAGGGCTTAACAAGTGGCCTTATGGCTTTCACTCTTCTTAAGACCTTTTCACTCTTAAGACCTTAGGAGCATGAGACGGGCATTATACTAAGACTATAAGACTACCATAAGTCCATAGAGCCTTTCCATCTAGGGCTAAGACAAATTCCTGAACATAATTATCTTTCTACTTAAGTTAACCTAACATCATATATATATATTGCCTAACATCTATAGATATTGAAATATAGACATTGATATACATATGATATAGCCATATCTACTTTCATGAAAAGAAAGAATGGAGACTCCCACTCGGCTTGAACTCTTTAGTGCATGGACTTAGCAAGTGTCCCATAGATAGGGCTTTAATCTATTACAATTCTATAAGCATCTCTACTTATTGCATATATACGACCCTTCGGATATCCCTCGTACCTCGTGTGAGTTTTTACTTTTTTTATTTATTTACGTGAATATCCCAAACACAAGAAGCGAAGCACCACCTATATTGCACTAACTATATTATGCCTTAACGGGTGTACCCTCCCCCGTCTAGCTGATCTTGACCAGAGGAAGGATAAGATAAGGACCCGTTCTATTATACCCATCCGTTCCATCATATTTGCCCGGTCAAGCATACTCGAGATAATAAAAAGACCCTTCCCCATTATAGCTGTGCCTGCCAAGTACCATCATGGGTACTAGATCCACCTCTGCTACTGGATCATTTGTAATAGATAGAGTAGAGTTCTAGGTATTAAGGTGAGCAGGTAAATAGTAAACACATTAGTAAGTTTTAAGGGTAAGAAGGTTGTATCACGCTATTCTTCCCATGCTCCGAGGGTTTTCTAGTTGTACCTCGCTAGGATTCAATAAAGCAAGTGTAATAAAAGCATCTCCTGGCTGGCTCTGTCTGGGCATCTTCTAGCAGTTGAAGCCCGGTCCCCCCCATCCAACGAGGCTCTCTGATGGACCACAGCCATCCAGCAGTTAAACAATATAAGCGCTGAAGTTCTGTATGATATCTGTCTAAAAGTAAACCCTTTCTATCTCGGGGCTTATGGACTATCCCGCGGGGGAGCATGGGAAGCTCCAAATATTCCTTGGCTAATCCATCTATCCGTCTATCCATATCTTCTGGGATTATTTACTAAGGCAGTTCCGATCCAACGATCCAACAACTGGTCCAACTGGGCTGGCCAAAGGGGTTTTTGTTTCATAGCATGCCAGCCATACCTGCCTACTTTCGTTTTCCTGGCTTCTAGGTACTCCATCGTCCTAGGATGAAGGTATAAAGAGTAAGGTCATATAATCTGGTGCTTCTAAGAGAAGGTCGTGGGTTGGACAGCACTAAATAGATCTCCTAGGGTTAAGAGAGTAATCAAGGTAAGAATAAGGTTGTTTCATCCCTCCCGTCCTGTACTGATAGAAGGTCCTAAGCAGTTCTTACTAAATGATTATCATTTATCTAGTGGTCTATATAAAGGTGTCTAGGTCTTCAAGTAGGTAAGTTGGCCTACATTAACTGAAAGGGATGTAGTTTAATTCCTAGAATGCAGCAGTTCTGATGGATGAATCATATCAGCAAGGCTTGGCCTGAAGAGTAGGCCCGGTACCCCAGAAGGTAATAGTAGGTACCATAATTCATAAGACAAGGAAAGGATTAATATCCTAGTGCCTACTCCACAAGGCATTCATTTAGCAGCACGAGGTTTGGGCATAACAAGGTCCCATGGCAGTCTGATTTAATCAAAGATATAAGGGGTTTCAGCCCGCTCCTACAAAAAATATAGTTAGTATTCATAAAGCATTCCTGGCTGAAGCAAGGAAAGAATTGGCATAACAAAGTTTGTATAAGTAAAGCAGGTGCAGAGCGGTTGGTAAAAGTAAAAGTAATAAAGTAGGCAGAGGTTATATTAAAGATCTAAGTATAAGTCCAAGCAAGTGCTTCCAAGATATCAGGTGGGGTCTGAATATAATATCCGTAAGAAGTGTCTTCAGACAAGTCCCTCCCCTCTCGCATAAAAACAGAAGGGGCGAAGCAGTGTGCAGCGAATCTAAAACAGAAGGCACGGATTGGAGCGGAGCCAAGAAGAACCATAAGAAGTATTAAAAATAGAATCCCATTTTTTGGTAAAATACTAAAGCGTAATTACATATTGGAAATCACTCTGGAGAATCTATCAGAGGTCCTAAATTACATGTTGAATGCTGATAATGGCAAATGAATTAAACAATATCCTAAAGGAACCTACCTCGATGGCGTTTGTCATAATCTAACGGCTCCCAGTAACCAACCATTGATTAGTGATTCACCCAACCTTATTACTCAGCAGATCTAGTCTAAGAGTGTTAGCAACTAGGAGGAACACACTATAATTACAGTAGCATTACCGTCCTCCAACTTCACTCTATCGTCACAACTCATGCTATCGTAAAGAGGAACCATGAAGTTATACACGCCTGTGCTAAGTTCGTGTGGTACTAAAAGTAGTTTCCCAACAATAGGTAGAAGAGCCCGCCTCACTAACACGTATTAATTCACCTTTGAGGGTAAACCCCAAGTATAGGAACGAAGTATTGAAAACCAGTAAGTAAGTTTAACTAAAGGAGACTTATTGGCAAGCCAAATAGTCCCTCTACTTTTTCCATATGTTGACTTCTATTTCCATTCCTAATTTTAGACGAGTTTATTCAATATATGAGTGAAAGGGTAAGAGTTAGTTCTACCTCATTTTAGGGAAAGTCAATAGTGCTTGGTTGGAAAATATAGTAGTATCATAAGGTTAATTATGTAGATTCTCTCATGGTGAATACTATTGGGAACCAATTTCCATTCCTTAGCCGCGGAAGAAGGATAAAAACTGATTAGTGTATCTAAATTTTGTCTAATCTGTTTATGGAATAGTCCAATAAATAGTCGTCTCATTTCCTTATTCGTTCCTTCTGAACTTACTTTCTGTCGTAATTAGCAGGTGTGATGCCGAAATAAAGGTGTAATTACATATATAAAGAAGGACCAGCAGCCACTTACTTATTTCTTGGGTCGAGTGTCTAAAGACAATGGTGGCCCCGATAGAGAATAAGAGGAGTCCTTAACGCCAGACGACAATAGAAGTAACACAGCACTGGCCAAGATAAAAGGTCCTTACCCCAGCCCAGAATAGAGAGAGAAAGCGCCTTACCGCAGAGACATACTTACCACCAGCGCAAAGGAAGGGTTTTACTCTGTTATAGTTAAATCAAGCCAGCTCCTAAACTCCTAAAATTTAGCGGAGGGGGTGGGGACCCTCCGCTATTTAGGGG
>Ga0233342_1000172_pt1 | contig 19910 bp, 11 predicted proteins | sample GEONDECOMP273_FD_180706 | JGI IMG/M metagenome (GOLD analysis project Ga0233342, IMG submission 180706) | Leaf litter microbial communities from Shasta-Trinity National Forest, California, United States - GEON-DECOMP-273 | ecosystem: Environmental > Terrestrial > Plant litter > Unclassified...
CCAGCGCCCCTTCCACATCTTACCAAAACAGAAAAAGCCCCGTAAACGGCTGCTGCCTGGGCACATAACAGCGCACATATAAAAAACTAACCAATCCGAGGGACGGAGTTGTGACTCTTGGTAGGAGGGCAAGGTGCGGCAAATAAGTATGGGTAAATAACCACCCTTAGCTGGACCCATAAAATCCTGCTGGGATAGGGCGCTATGCTGGCTTTTCCGCAAAAGTACCCACTGTTACACCGGAAAAGCTTAGGTGTTCAAGGTCATCCCTTCAGTGAAATTATCAGAAGTAAAACAACAAACATTACCAGCAAAGGACATATTCTCTATCAATTAGAACATCTATATATATAAAGGCTAAGCATTTTTTGAACCAGCATTAACAACATTTGAATAAGCAGTTCCAAGAGCCGTTTCCAGAACAGTTCCCCTAGCAGTACCAGCATTATTCCCAGCGGTTGAACCATCAGAACCGGAAGTAGTTATAACACTTGTTTCAATGGAATTCTTTCCAACAGTTGAACTTTCTTCATTCCCAAGAGCATTTTCAGCGGCATAAGTTGAAGCAAAACAATTTTTATAAGCAGCAGTTGAAGCGGAAGTAAGCCCAGCAGCAATTGGACCGGCATCATCATTACGACTAGCATTTTAAGCATCACCAGTTTAACGAGCCTCCTCATTATAATTCCCGACAGCAAAGGCAGCATCAAAACAAGATCACCAGCATCATCAGTTGAACGGGCAGTGGAAGGTCCATCAGCACCAGTTTAACCGGCATTCAAAGAAGCATTTGGATCATTTGAAGGAGCTTCATTCCCAGCTTCCTCAGTTCCAGTCTTATTTCCATCAGGACCAATTGAACCAACATAATTCCCAGTATCAGTTGACCCAGCATCCCCATTAACACCAGTTTAACTAGCCTACTCAGTTCCCAGGAGCATAATTCCTAGCAGTTGAAAGAGCATTTCCAGGGTGGGTCATTCCCGGCAGCAGTTGAACGGGCATTTTAATAAACACCAACAGCATAACCAAGAGCATTCCCAGAAGCGGTTGAAGTAGCAAAAGCAGCATCACAACAAGAAGTACCAGTTCCAGGATTTTTTCCAATAGCAGTATTAGTTGCAGTTCCTAGAGCAGTTACATCAGCAGTTGAACCGGCGTAATTACTAGCATCATTATTACCAACAGAATCAATTGAACAAGTAGAACCAACTTAATTCCTAGCAGAAAAGGCTTTGCGGAAGTAGTTCCAGCAGCCCTACCAAAACAAGTTGAACCAACAAAATTTCTAGCAGCGTTCCCAGCTTCCTCAGTTCCCAGAACAGCATTCCCAGCCTCATTTGCTGTAGCAGTTCCAATAGCTGTTGAAGGAGCAGCCTTCTCATCAGCAACAGTTGAATCTTACAAAACCACTTGAACCAGCTAAAATGGCATTGTTCTGAGCAAGTTGAAAAGTTACTGAGTTAGTACCAGCTTCAGTACCAAAAGCATTTCCAGTTGAACAAGCAAAAGCATTTCGATAAGCAATTGAAGGAGCAAAATTCCTAGAGTCGTTTGAATTAGCAGTTCCCAGAGCAGTTCCATCTGCATTCCCAGCCTCATAACGAGCCTCATAACTAGCATTCCCAGCTTCCTCAGTTCCAGGATAAGTTCCATAATCATTTAAAGAAGACCAGCAGTATAACCTACATCAATTGGAGGATTTCTAGGAACATCTATCATAAGAGTTGAAACGGGATTCCCAGCTTCCTCAGTTCCCAAAGCAGCATTACCGGCATCAGCTTTATGAGCAGCAGCCCCATAAACACCAGTATAATAAGCTTCATTACCATCATTCCCAAGAGCAGCTTCATAAGCTGTTGAAGGAGCTTTATTCCCATTCCTCAGTTCCCGGGATATCAATTGAACCAGCTTCATTTCCAGCATTCCCAGGATCATTTCTAGCAGCACCAATTGAACCAGCAGGATCAGTTTAAAATGGTGATTTGGTCATTGGCCCCATCAGCATCTCCATAAGCAAAAGGAAGCCCAGCGCAAGCAGCATCACAACAAGAAGCACCAGTCGCCGGGAGGAAGTTATTGCCCGCCGGTATCATAGTCATTAAATCATTGCCAGGAGGTCCGTCTTACAGAAAAGGCCAAATTGAGTCTTCTTGGAAAGGGAGGTTGCTCTTTTACGCCAAGTCATTTATATATATTGATGGCCAGGTTCGGGGAAAGCAATAAGTTCGCTTCAGACAGAATAAGTAATATGTTATCATTTTACATTTTTCCTATTTAAAAACATCGTTTATGGATGTCATATATTAGGCGTTTTCCATTTCTGATTCCTTTCGGGTAAGTTTTCTATATTTAACATACAAAATTTGCATCAATTTATTCACTCTGATTTAAGCTAAATGCTGCTATCTCACGTATAACATATTCTTTTCAGAATTAGTGGTATCAAGACATTTAGTCAGTGTGTGCCATATGGGATTGGGCGAGAGCACCATGAAGTGGGTCTCTGATAGAGAGGATAAGTCTGTGTCAGGGCGTTACCAAGCGAAGGAAAAAGTGCTTTTTCAGGGTTGGAAACGGATAGTAGATACCTGCCTGGCCGTATCAGAGCGGCCAAATAAATAAGGAGGGAGGAGGGCAGGGAGATAATAAATAGAAGGAAGGATAGATAGATCAAAGGCAAGCAGCAAGAGATAAATTATCAGTCCATATGGAGCAAGGGGCATGTTTTATTTCTGTCGTGGTTTGTGGTTCACGTAACTCAAGCCATTTATTCTCGGTTTCTGGCCCAACACATCCCAGGGCTGGTGCTTAGGCTCAGCTTCACTGATCCACTTCCTTATCCAACAGCACCACCGATAAGTGTGCAGACCCACTTCGTTCGTCCCATATGGCTACCATATGGCATGTGGGGAGGGACCACTTTGTCCTTCCATTCATTGCCATCCAGTAAGTTTCAATCGGCAGGGTACAAATTCATTCAAGATGCTACATCTGTCTTGTTGAAGCGGGGTAATTGCGAGGGGAACCAATGGAGTAGCGGGAATCAACAAAGGAGAAGTGTATGTCCTGTAGTCGTCCGGTCGAGGGTGCAAAGGTGGATCAAAGGTAGAGAGAAGATATCAGCAGGTAGGTGGAGATAGATCTGGCAGGTGGTAAGATCATTCCCAACATAGAAGCAATAGGGCTCGTTACCCAGAAGCAAGCGTTATTGATTTACTGGGTTCGATCTAAGGCCTTTTTCTATCTCATTCCTTCCGCATAGGCAAGTTACCACTGAACCATCTGCCAATAGAGGCACAGATTACCCAGTCCCGCATTATAATATTATAACATTCCCGTGTACCAACATTCCGTTCAATCCGCATTACCCAGGACAGCTCCTCTCAGCCATTGACTTAAGGTTCTTTCCCCTCTAAAAAGAATCGCAGTTCGCTTAGCATAAACGTGATTTTACTCTCTAAGAAACCATCGCAGTTAATTGCTTTTTACACCTTTTGAAAAGGCTCACAGCTTGGTGGGCTTGTCCGGTGGTCTAGGCTTAAGGCTTATAGTTTATGACTTCTGTTTCAAATCTTTTTATTTTGAAAGGCTTATGTTAAAAGTTGAAAGGTTTAAGGCCTAAAGCAGGCTAAAGGTTAAAGGTGAACTGGTGTTTCCAGACTAATTATTATTCATTAGTGGATTATTCGGGTTCTCGTGTGCCATCATAATATTGTTACTAGCTCGGTTCCTACTGCTATTAGTAGTAGCCCTCGCTCTTAGCGCCGTAGCATGAATAGCAATATATCTTCGCACCTAACCTTATTATCCTTGGCCTGTGGGACCTATGCTGCAGCTGAGAAAGCAGCATCCTTGTCCGCCGCCGCAGCTTGTTGTTCCAAAGCCAGTGTGTCCGTCCTGTGCTTACTTCTCGTTTTCCTTCTCCGACCGATGTTATTATTGAGAGTGGTCATTAGGATCGATTAAGTTGCTCGATGATGGTTTTGCTTGGCTTGTTGGAAGGATGGGTATGCTCTTTTCCTCTTATGAGGCCGTTTCCTCCTTCTGAGGTTTGGCTACTGGGGGAGCGAAGCTATCACCCGACAGAGGAGGGTGAGGAGCACCAATCCGGGCTAGAGATAATAAAGGGTATTAGGGGCCCCAGTAAGTGCTGCTGCCTGTTGCGTGCTTACAAGGGGCAAGGGTAAAATATATGTCCCGTTGTACTGGGGTAATCAGATAGAACGGAAAGGCATAAAGGGCAGGTGAAAATAAAGTGTCACGTGTGTTTTTGCTGTTTTCAACGCTATGGCCGTCGTTTAATTGCTCATCGCCATCGCTATTTCCAATCCTATACTATCTCCACAAAATTGAAACTCTTCCTCATAGAAAATCTCTTCTCTCATGATTCCCAACTCCTCAAACACAGGAGGATACTATTAGATCTTTATTCTTATTATTAGCATTAGCATTAGTAAACTCAAATAACAGTAATTTCTTACTAACCATACATACTTCTCCTTATAATTTACAGAACACGGATAGATATAGCTAGAAGGTACTTATAAGGAACTATATATATAAATCATTGGCCCTCACAACAATAGCCACCATATAAACGGAGCCCCAGTCAGACGTAAGTGAGGTAAAATAAAAACTTTCACGATGGTAGTTAAATTCGCCAAAAACGTGATAATTAGCCTCGTGTCCGAAAGGTGTCCTTCCTCTTGCCGAATAGAATTTTGAAAGTGTGAACAGGTCGATCTCCAAAATGCCGAAATAAATTCATTTACATATGTAATAATGAATGATATAATGATTAGAGGCTCAATCAAGGCAAAAAAAAGAAAAGTTCCTACCATTTAGAATCAATTCTGGGTTTCTTTCCATTGTTAATACGTAGATAAGATAAGAGACCAGCTCTTTTTAAAGTCTAGGCCTATTATTCAGTCAAAAGTTTATCTCCAAAAGACTCACATTAATCTATATCCCTGTTAATCAATTATAGATAGAGAGCAGTAAACCTCCCCTCATAAGCCTGCGGGGCCTCCCCGACCTCCTCTCCCTATCCCCTAAAGGTCGAGCGCTTCTATAAAAGACCTATAAAAGTTAGTTAATTACATGCTCATATGAATCCGTCGTATGCTATCCGTATGCTAACTCCTCCCGGTATATATGGTATAATAGTATATATTTTAATAACTTAATATGACTTACAGCTGCAATATCCCGTCTCAGGGGATTAATTCGTATATTGTGTATAATATATCACATCTTAGAGGCCAGGTCTCCTTCCGCTATCCAGGTTGGTGCAATTGAATAAGATAAAGAAGTCCTACTAATTTTATGGGAACTCCGCTTCCTCTACTGGTGTATGGAATACTACCAGGTGCTGATGATGCCAGAGCTGGGCTAAGTTTCATTGCAATGAAACTTACCTCATAGCTAGCTATATTTGTGCTTCGTATATGATGTCGTTCCATTTGTTATAGGATGTTGCTATGGAAAATAAGGAATCATTGCATGCATGTAGCAAAAATGTTACTACTATATTCTTTGCCATAGATAAGTTTTGCACCTTGCTTTGTGGAGCAGACCACATTGTAGCCATATCCACTACATAATCTGGGTGAACTGTTATCTTACCCTTCTGGCCTGCGTTCTTAGTAGTGGCAACATTAAAATGACACCTATTTTTATAAGTTGCTGAGCTCTTTATTTTCTTTGGAAGAAGCTTGTGCCTTTTTTTGTCAGGGAAGGGATCTTAATTACTCCAACCTTCTTATTAATCTTATAACGAAGCCGAACCACCAGTTTAGATCGGGTCGGGCCCTTATATATATATGTTATTTATCCATCCATAACACCCTTTCAATTTCTATTTCATATCGGGCTTGATAAAACCTCTTTTCTGTCTGGATGCACTCAACCTCGTCCTCCTGTCTGGGGATGGATGGAATCAACTTTCAGGATGTAGGTATTCACCCTTTTACCATGTTCGGCAAACATTCATTGTTATAAAGAAGAGCTCCAAGGTTAGGTTCAACAGAATATCCCTTTGCTAAGCATCCTCTCACTGCCATGCCTCACTTCCTAGTTATCCTATTACTTCCCTAAGCTGTATACCTACCGAGCTGGACAGTTGAACTGTGTAACAACGGGGCTTGTTCTTCCATCAAAGAAGAGCAAGGGGGTACAGCCAGCATAAGAAGCTTAGGTGAGTTAAAATAAAAAGGTGTATGCATGACCTGACTAGCAAGGCAACTAAGTTGAGGTGGTTCCGGTGTATTTTTAAAAGCTTCTTAAAAGCGGCTAAAGAGCTCTAAAAAAGGTGGTTAGCCTGGTTAAACTGCACCGTGGTATAAAACGTGCATTTCTATTAAGACAAGTGTATTACTGAGAGCCTTTCAGGTAATTCCCAATCGTTGTATCCGTACCTCCATCTATAAATCTATCCAGCTTGATCCCGCCTTGCCTTTGTTGCTCTAGCCCCTGCGCCCTGCCTTTTCTTTGTTCCATGTGATTTATTGGGACCGGGACGTAATGGATGGGTTTTTCGAGAATTGAAACATAAGGGTAATAGGTGCATAGAGGTGCCAATAGGTAGACTACCAGCAGGTCAAGAAGGATCATCAGATCAGGGTCTATTATTAATAAGTCAATGTCAAGGATCGTCAAGAGCATGACTGGAATCGTCTGGAGCCTGGGCCTACCTATCTGGATCACGTACACCTTATATATAGGAGTCGTCCAATGATGATCATCCACGGCAACTGATCGTATATTGGTTGCATCTGTTATAGACAGCAGGTCACTCTAATGTCCGTCCCAAAGACTAGGAAGACAAGTCGAGACTCTCATGGATATATATAAAGAGACCCGGATCTGCTACGATAGGCGGCGCGCAGTGAGTACCAAATAACAATAAGCGTAGCGGAATCAATAACTATAGAAGGAAGGTGTGTCGGGGTATCAATAAGCTGGTGCATCATATATCTAATACATATGCGCATTTATCCCAGCTCTGAATCGAGAGACTCGAATTCTTTAACTGTCCCCTGCTATTGGTGGTTCGTGTCTAACAGGCAGGCTCTTTATCTGCATTTGGAACGGGAATGGGATTTATAACTGGAAGGGTATTTCTTTTTCTTTTTACAAGAGGCTATCGAAATGAAAGGGATGTTGTGGGCGGGAACGGGCCGCCTAGCTCTGGAATAGGCTCTTCCCTATTTTGAAACAAGTTAAAAAGGGAGGGTGGGAACAAATAGAATGTAGGTGGTGCCCAGCCTATGATGGGTCTCGATCCGGCTAGGATGCTAAGCAAAGTTATGGTAGGGAAGTTTTTTTACTTATTCAATTGGATCAACAACTATATATGAACTAGATGGTTATTTGGATGGTGCTTCAATCGCTGTTGCTTTCGGGTTCAGACATAGGTTCGCATTTCACAACGAAAAGGCACAAATATGGTTACACCAGGGATAAGCCTATATGCACATAGAATAGGATTATAAAAGCATTAGGTACTCTAACTAGATAGAATTTCGCGTCGTATTCTATCTTTCATGCCCAAACAGCCTCTATCTCACTATCCGAACCACTTTGGAATCAAATAATCGGTATGATACCCTCTATTGCACAACCCGTCATGCGTTACCACGATGTTTCGCAGCTGACCTAGTTTCAGTCGTGTCAGAACCTGTTGTTCCAGTCTCTATAGTAAGTAGTTGATCCACCTGAAGCACTAGTAGCAGATACAGATTCGGGTGCTCTATTATTCTTATTATAATTATTATAATTGCAGAGGAAGCAGCAAAGACATAGGCGGGCGAAGGTGGCCCAGTTTACCTCCCTCACAGAGGCAGGAGCCAAGACAGAAGGAAAACCAGGTGTAGATTGAGTAGCCACAACAGCAAAGGACACAAAGACATGGGTCTTTAGGTAGGTAACATCCAAGTCAATTGGCAGCTCGCTATCCAGATTGAGATTTCTATCTCGCAGCATCAGAATCCATTGAAGTTTACCCATCGGCATAGGCAGAGGTGGAGGTACCAGATGCAGTAGATCTACCATCCTAGGCATCAGAGGTATAGGTAGTTTCAGCCGTTCCAGTTCCAAGTAGTGCATAAGCATCACCCGCATCAGTAGAGGTAGCAAAGGCAGACACATAGCCATACACATATCCAGTTGACCCAGTTGTTTCTGTTGGTTCATATCTAGGTCCTACCCTATAGCCTATAGCAGCATACCTAAGAGCACCAGTACCTTGCGTTGAAGCATCCTTTACAGTCCCACCTACAAGAATAAGCTAGGAAGCGTCGTTGCGGCACTATTTGGAAATGTATAAAAATGCCTTTATTCTTAAAGGAAACTTAACTTTGGATGTGAAGCTGGGGGAGGGTGCGAATGTTTATATCTAATAGGTATGCCCTCAGGCCCACTTCCATAGCCGAGAGTTAGAATAGAAGTTCCCCATCTCAACCTGAAGACAAACATTGGAGCCATGTAGGATGGTTATGCCCGTCAGGAAAGTGGGTGATGATGCCTTAGTTCTTGGAGAGTAATTTATTGCCCACATGAGAGAGAGGTTCTTACTACTACCCACATAATAAGGTTCCCACGGACTACAGCTATAACCATAAGCACCCACTAGGTTTATATAAAATGGGTTCAATGCGAGTGGATAATGCTGATGGATATGGATGATGTCGAGTTCGATGTCGATGGTGTTGATTGGGCTTAGCGCGGAAGCGAAAGTTCAGTTAAAAAGAGATGCAAGAATAAATTAGATTTAGGTAATTGCTCAGAGAACGCCGCATATTATATAGTCTTAAAACAGACCCAATACTAGGAGGCCTACCTGTGGGCAGTCTGCAGTCATGTATGTTTCCTAAGACCTTCTAGACTCACATCTATACGACCCTTCGAGCGAAGCCCTCGTACCTCGTGTGAGGTTTAACTTTTATCATCTCTAGCTCCTTTAAATAGTGCCTATTTATTTTAATTGCCTCTATGTTTGGTTTGACGTTTGAACATATGAGAGAGAATCGCATCTATACTTTTCACTTTACTATATCGTTTGGCCCAGGGAAGTTGAGTTTGAACAACAGCATTTACAAAACATTCTAATTAGATAGTTCTTATAAATAAAATGAACTTTTTATGGGGTCCAAGGAACTGCTCCATTAGGACATGAAAATGTATTTTATATGTAATGAACTATACCCTTTCAACATGTTTATCTATGATAGCCAGGATGCATGTCCTTTAACTCCATGCCAGAAGGTGTGTGTGATCCAAGAGTCATTTCCCCAGGGGTTGCTCCAAGTTTTGCTCCATCAAAGTGGTTTATTGCTTTATAGATAGCGGCACGCATAGTTTTAGGTGGGGCGATAAATAGCCAGCCACTCCATAATGCCAAGTTTGGGATCCCCTGCATGCAAGGTGGTTCCTCCTTATGCTGAACGTCCTCGATAATATATGCCCCGCTTTCCTTGCTTCACCATGATGACGATAGCAGCAACCGCTATAATAATCCCTTAACTTTTAGATCTCTACGTCCTTGCAACAGAAGAATAAATAATATAACTCTCTTTCTTCTTAGTTCTTAGCTTTTTTTAGTCCCTCTCCGACAATTAAAGTGAAAGCCTTACTTAATGGGTATTCTCCCATTATTTGAAAAAGAGAATAATAAATAGACTGGTCTCCTAAGCTCTATACATAGGTTTATAAGGTTAGTTCCATTTAGCTTTTCTCACGTAGTAATGGCTCAATGTTTCCGTGCAGGTGGCTGGGGGCAGGTGCAACCCATATTCTCCCTATTAGCTCCTTCCTATCAACCGGGATGGGCGCTCGCTGCTCCACTAGGTATATTTTTTTAATTGAGCGATGATGCATTACTTACTATGGCCCCTGTTTTTATAAGTTTATAATGCACGGCGGATTATAACATATCTAATCACGCTTAGAAACTGACCCATCTTCTTATATAGTTGTTCCCACCGGAAAAAGGCATTATAAACACACGCCAATTCAATGATGGTACGCGACGGCACAACATGGCACAGCATGCGACAGCAGCGCAGGTCGGCGGCACCACCGGCGAGGGAACAACCTACAAGTTACCCAGCAGAAGAGAGGGCCTCACCCTCCATATTTAGGGCGAGCGGGTTCGTCACTCGCCCTCCTGTGGTCGGGCGCGGACTCCCTCACCTCCTCACCCGACGCAGAGCCAGTTATAACTGGTGTTCAGAGTGTTGATCATTCAAGCATAGCCGATTCCCCTGGTTCCATATTTTTGACTGCTTAAAAATAAATAACTAATAATTTCTAAGAGCTATAATAAACTGATTGGATTGGATTTTCTTATAACTGATGAGTCTTCTGGATAAGAGCATTACCATTTAAAGGGGCCAAGTCCATAAAACCCACAGATGGAAGGAAGGAATAAGCTTCTGCAGCTTATGGATACACACAAAACTTACCTTTATTAGTATCGGCTTGCCATGGAACTAACTAAGTGATGGACTCAGCTTTATCTATGACTTAATGGGAAGACCTTACTACATGGGAAATCTCGATTGCATGTATTGCCTGTTGATTATGGCTTACCAGCTAGCAAATCAAATAAGGAATAATAAATATCCCGTGGTTTTTACTGCTTTCATAGGTTATTTATCTTTAGCATCTCCCTAAAATACACAACCTGTATAATCCCCATGTTTGGGATTTTTAAAACACACAATATAAGCCACGGCACCGGCAAGGAAGGGGACAACCCGCATAGCCAACCAATACCGAAAGACACAGCTATAAGCTCCGTCGTAGACAGTAATAGCCCCTTAACAAAAATATCCACAGCCAAGTGCTAGAACTTATTATTATCAGTGCCAGAAATAAAGAAATAATTTATAGTCAGGCTCTGGATCCTCGGCTACTCCACTTGGCTACTCAAAACTTCATTGTAATGAAAAAGAAATATCTAACTTTGCTATGGAAGATGGCTTCCTAAAGCTCACGTCTCCTAATGGAAAGTAACTACCGGTTGCTTGCTTTCTATTTTACCCCCCCATGTTCCCACCTGAAGTGATTAGGTTGAGCCGAGTTGAAAACAGATAATAGAAAACATCCATGGCCGAGAGGAAGGAGAAGTACCCCATCCCGGGAGAGATGTCCCCATCGTTTCTACATACCCGCCGATAGAAGATACCCATGGTGCCATACTATATAATGGCTAGATCCGTTGCTAGAGCGAGTTGCCTAGATCGTGGGGCAAGGGGCGAATAACGAATATGTGCTGTTTTCAACTATGTGCCCGCCGGGATGAGGCTATGTGCAGTGAGTGAATGGCTTCTGTGAACGGCTTCGTGCAGTAAATTACACGGGGGGGCTAGGTGCTTCAGTGAATGGCTTCAGTTAACAACGGCTAATATGTGAGTTCCCAAGTTCCCCAACAGATGAGATAAAGTTTAGTTCAAGTTGACACCTGGTGAGTGAGATATCCATCACAGGGAGAGTATGCACCTGCTTAACGCGTTGATCAATTCTTAGATAGCAAAATTACATCCCGGCAGCGGCGCTACAAAGTATTCAATCCGACATTCGCGAGACTATTGACTTGCCCCTGTATCCTTCTTCCTCATTATCCAATTCGCCTGGGTTACTCACCCTTGTTGGTCCATGTTTCCCTTCTCCGCTCCTCGTCAATTATCCTTATGCTCATGAAGTAATCTCCCCCTTCGTTCTTTTTACATCTCCATTTCCCCATTCCCGTTCCCTCTATCTGTATCCCCGCTTCGTCCCCCCATCCCTCCTTTTCTGCTTATTTTTATCTAGCTTGGCGTTTATCCGTGTCCTTTACTCATGGCCTCTGGTTACCCTATCCCTGCACCCTATTTATGATCTCGCTATTCCCGGGCAAGCAGCTGCCAAAGTATCCAAGGCAAGTCGAGTCTCCAAGCTAATTGGAGTAGCCTTTCAATTATTATTACTATATTTCGAGTAACTCTGAAAGCGTAATGGTTTGGCGTACTGAATAATTGCAACTGACTGAAAGCGAGACAGCGGGCGGGGCGTATTATAATTCATCGAGCGGTAGGCTCTTTTCCAATAAATCTCCAGGGGTGATGCTTCTATTCTGATTAAGCAGGGTAATAAAAAGGGGGGACTATTCTTCTGTAGCGATAACAGGGTCGAGGCGGTCTCGCTAATTATTTATCAACCCGCGGTAGCGCTCCAACCTCAAGTGTTAAGATTGGAAGTGTCTGTCCAGTTAACACGGGGCTAAGCGTTAGAGCCTAAAAGGGAAGGTTCAAAATCAAGGGGCGTTAGCTCAATCAATCAAAAATGAGGTAAGCTATAACCGTGCAGTGATAACCGGGGTACACTGAAGGATTGGCTCATATTTCCAAACAAGGAGGCAGGGTGTTAACTATATTTAAAAACCTATAGTAACATGATAAATTAACCAACCTCAATAGTGTAACGCTCAAAGCTGTTTCTATCCGTTTTAGCATGCAAGACTAGTTGCACAGGATATGGTTTTTGGGGTACCCCGATCAAGTGCTGCAGCTGTCTGTTCCATTGGTGGAGCCGTTGTTTCCTTACTTGTTCCCTTCTGGTAAAGTATAAGCTCTGTATCTAGCGGGCTGAAGCAAGGGTCAAAGCGTATGTCCTGTTGTACTGGTGTAGTCGGATCAAACGTGAGGCAGTCGAAATAACTAACTAAAAAACGTGATAACTCCACCTTATTGTGCCTGGGCCAAATCAACCAGGGATTCTATCTATTGTGAACATGCACGGCTCCAATGTCTCAGGTTGAAATGGATTTATTATCTCCGTCCTCTCAGCTATGGGAGCGGGCCTTTTACAAGGCATACCTATCATATAGAGAAACTTCCAGAAATGGCATGTTCCGCAGGTTGTGACCCTGTAAAAAAAGCCAAAGGGATATTTTTTGTTTTTGAGAGCCACTTTGCTTCATGTTTGCCCGATACAGACAACGCTTACAGAGTTGCACCTTAGGAACACAGTTACTCATAGACCTTCCCCCATGAAGTTAGGTTTAGAGCCTACCGCTTGGACCCATTAGGGTGGTTACCAATAGGATAAAAGTTACTTATGGTTAGCTTACACTAGCGGCGAGGTAAGGCAGTCAGTTATGAGTCCGTGGATAAATATGTGAGGCTTACACATACAGCAGGAGTCCTGATAATTCGTTGTTGAGACACATACACCTTGAGTCCGTGGGGTTGGTTATTTAGTGAGGAGAACATACGCATATTAGTGCAGGGGGACACAACCAAGAGCGAATAAAGAAGAGCATAGCGCGTTACCTGTTAAGAGCTTTAGCAAATGGTTGGAGCCTATCTGAAACCAACAGAACAGATCAGTGTGGAAGGAAGGAAAAGCAGAGCGCAGAAGCGAAGGCTAATAACTATGGATCTGCGTAGAGCGCTAAATAAAGATGGAGAATAGAACCCATCATCTCTAATTGAAGAAATCGTACGCTGTAGTTCATACGTTTCTGTCGATTTGAATCGTACACTTTTGTTCTTATTTCATAATTTGAAAATATGCCATACTCACCATATCTAGTAGTACTTACTACTGTATGGAGGACTTAACATTAAATACATTCCCCGTCATATAGCTTGCTTTGGAAACTACTGGAAAGATAGAAAATATATATTGATTCCTTGCTGCTTGCTGATAGTTCCTTGTCATCATAGTTCCTAGTCTATGATTTACTCACATATCTACGACCCGAAGGGCCTCACCCTCCTCGTACCTCAGGTGAGTTGACCTTTTCCATTGTAAGCGGAAGCGATACCTACATGTACTCATTTTAGAACTAATCCATTCAAAATGAGTCTCCTATGAGGGGCAAGATATATTAATTGGTATTAATAGTACAGAATAATCAAAGGTAGCTGCTCTAATCCGCTCTAATCCCCCTAGGTTACTACTCCGCTAATACAACGGGAGAGGCTAATCCTCCGCCAATCCAAAATAGGTTTTAATAATAATAATATCGGGAGTTCAATTCGAAAGTTCCATGGCCTCAAATTATTCTTCGGCTGGGCACCATGTTCGTTGGTTGGGCCAGATGACAACTTAATCTAAATTTAGGTCACAAGATCATAGCTTACTTAGATCAATAAGCTAGAAAAGTGACTCTTTTAAGCTAATATGGTGTTACTCTTCTGTTTACTTGAATACATGGAATCTGCTGTATATTAATAGGATAATGATTAGGTAAAGAACGTATGATTAATATAACTGGTATGAACACTGCAACCCATTCTGGTATTGTAACTCTTATCTGAGCTAGTGATACTCGTGTAATCATCATTATGGAATTAGTGCTAATCTAAGACCTATTGAACCTTAGAAGGTATATAGTAGAGTATAATCATTATGCAATATACGTAATAGAGTTGATCACGTACTATGTAACAAGAGCAGATCAAGTAGAATTATTACGATATGTGACATGTCTAGTTCGTACACGTAATAGGTAACATGGAGCAAATCAAGTAGAATCTAAGGTGTAATAACAGTAATGAAGTTAATACTTATATAAAAGCTGTAATGATAACACAATAAAAACCTATAAGTACTAGTAATTCCATAACAAGCTCATAACCTCTCTAAGATTAGTAACACTATTGAAAGCTGTATATATCACTAATCATTACACTACTAATGGTAGAAGTAAGCTTATTAATATCACTTTTTTTGGTATAAGCTTAGTAACATATAAGAACCGTGGTTATAGAACACTCATCAACCTATCATAGCTTCCTATTCATTACAGGTTTTACGTTTTGTAACTAGTTACTAGTTAGAACTATTACCATTGATTCCAGATTGCTTGAACACTATTACACTACTGGTATTGCTGAATAACACGAATAGCTTCACTAGTTATATCCCAGTATTAGTACCATTTTGATAAGAAAGAGTAACATCATTGATTAAAATATGTATGATTGTTATAAGCTATCTGCTTAGGTGTTGTATCATAACCAGCCTGTATCATCTGTATTAGCGTAGTTTCCATAAAAGCTTGTTCTAAGCTTTCAATACTAAGTGATTACTCTTAATACGTATGAGCTTGTTTCCAATGAGCACACTCCCCAAACCAAGAGCTTATTTCTATCGATACGGTATGTGCTAGTGTTCATTATGGATATACAAGTGTACGTACAGTATAGTGAATAGGTTAGAGTGCCATATCTAAGTGGTATAGGTTATGTAAAGCTTATTGCATAACTTACTCATACTAATCTGAGTGAATAGAGTTAATTAGGTGAATGCTTACTATTGAGATAGAACTATTTTTCTGTAGTTTAGCTGATCTAAGCTCGTATAAGCTGTATTAGTAACCTTGTTTGTTCTATGTATCACATTACTTGAATTACACTTGTACTTTATTACTAATATTAGCCCAATAAACACTGTGCTTACTATCCCTATTGATTCACCATGCTTAAACATGATCAGTTACCAGCTTGTTCAACATTATGGATACATGATTACTTAACTAGTGCTATAACTATGCGGGCTTGCAGTTAGCTTATCACATTAACTACTAGTACTGAATGCTTGATTATGATATTCCCATTACTTTTATTAGTAGTATAAGCTTGTATCATATTACTAGTAAAATGGGTTTTCTCATTAGTGTTACCTATTCTCTAAGCTTTTATCTGAATGAGTACCACCATCTCATATAACAATAAGGATACAAGCTCATGTTCATGGAATAGTGGTGACTCTATCCTCTTAATGGCATTAGTACTACCTATCTCTACCATTGACCGAGTTCCATATCATAGATTGACTGTACGATTCTATGCATATAGATGAGGTAAAGGAAAGCGTATGTATAGTAACGATACAGGAAAAAAACACCTGTACTATTAATAACAGCTTGAATAGTATAGCACTATCATTATATATGGAATAATAAGGGCATGTGGTTATGATTATCACTAGCTTCATTTAAATAGTAATAATTATGGATCTATCATCTTAATTGAGTACCAGTAATCACTTACATGTTGAATGGGCACATCGTACATATGTAATATACAAGGTTACATTGCTCATATTAAGCTTATACTAGTAGCTAATCCATTTAATTGAATACGGATAATACGTAAGCTCAACAAGCAAGTAGAACGAGTTTATACAATCATGTAACAGTAATGAATCACTCTTTGTTCTTGTTCCATAGGGATAAAGCTTTGGCATGCATAGTACTATAATAGTTATTGTATCTATGTTAATACCCCGTTTATACAGTAATAAGTATGAATAACGTACAGATCAAGCTTGTTCTAAGCAATTATAGCTTATGACCTCAATATGCTGTAACTATGATAGTAAGCTGGAAACCATTGCCCGTATATTAGATAAGCTTCTATTACACTTAGTATCATGTAATCAACTTGCTCATATGGTAGAACATAACCCGAATCATTACTAACACTGTGAAAATAAGTATGTTTGCCTAAGCTTTGACATGTGATTAATAAAAAGCTGATAATAGTTCAACCTAAGCTAAGCTTTAATCGATATGGTCCTTATTAGGTAATACTACTCTATCAATAGGACTATCATTATCCTTGTATAGTGACTAAGCTAGACCTCTTTGAATACCATATATGTGCTATGTTTCCATAAGTATGAGTATAACTTAGCTAACTGGTTACCTCATTTACGTAAAGGTTGTAATAAAGCAATAGTTATATGTGAACTAAACCAAGTAAGCATCAATCAGAAACATGGAAGCTCTGGGTGTAACGTATATAGGCGTCAATGTATCAATCAAAGCACGGCGTCCCGTGTTTCATTTCTTAGATTTCATAATTTTCCCACCCCGTCCCGGGCAAATAGTCCACTGCACATATTAAAACACTGCACCTCTTCGTAGCACCTCTTCGTTCACTACACATAGCCCTTATTTCCCGGGGTTGCACATAGTCACTGCACATAGTTGATTTGCCTGGATAGTGTTGGCCTTCCTGGGTTTTCCCAGGTCTTTTCTCGTGCTGGGGTTGGGTTCCTTCCCCTCCTATGTCGGGAAAGCGACTTCGTTCCTTAGGGTGTGGTAATTCCGAGTGAACTGTGGAAGATGGTGAACTTATCTCTCGGGTCTGTTTGTTGAACGGGTTCTGGTATGATGGGGGACTTTTCTTCTTTCTCATATGGTGCCACCCTGGCTGAGTTGACTTAGTCGTTCGTTGTCTGAATCTAGCCTCTCGCCACACGTTCTTCACATTCTGTCCACCCATTCTAGGATCACGGATTCAACCAGCTTCTTCGGGTGATTTCGTCAAGCCTGGGGTTCGTTCGCCCAGCCACCCTAGCGTCACGGGTTTGTTTGCTCGTCAAGCCTTGTTTCATTTTGCCCAGCCCTTTCCTCTAGCACTCTCTCCGTCAACGGGTAGGGTGCCCTTGCCCTCTCTCTAGCGCTCTCTCTCTGTCAACGGGCAGCGCGCCTATTCTTTGGTACAGAATTATCATATAATAAAGATGAGGTATAATCTTTCAATTGGTAAGGTAGACATGCAAAGGTATAACAAGCTGTGTGGTGGCATCCCCGGTACTGCTGTTGGAACCCGGAAACACTAATCTTTTCTTTCTAAAATACGCCCTTTTGCAAAGCTTTTTGGGATCGACCGGACGGGGACCAACTACAGGGCATGGCTTTGGATATATTGCTTGACGGACGAAGTGGCAGCAGGGATTATGGATGGCTCGGAGTTTATACCCCCCTGCTTCACCAGGTTAGGCCACGTCTTCCTTCCCCTCCTTTGTCGGGAAAGAGCTACGCACCTTTTTGGTATGGTATTATTTACAACCTGCACTCCCCGCGCAACCCCAGCATTGTTATGTAAGTGCTTCCTGAATCACACCACTTCAACACTCCGTGCCTTATTGCTTTTAGGGAACGACCTGGGTGGGAAAGCCTACTTTAAGACTGTATGTTGGGCTGCTCAGTTGTGGTATGGGATCGTGCGTCGGAACTCCCTTCTTGGATTGAGGAACTATTGCCTTAACTTAATTAGATTATATGGGGGTCGCCACTTACACCAGTCGTATCTTGCCTACTCGCATTACTTTATCTTGGACAGCTCCCCATGGCATGGCATGGTCTTTGATCGGTTTCACTTATTACCCTTTCTATGCGCCTACTTCCATTACTTTCATTTGCGACAGCAACCAACCAACTCACTGGCGGGCGTATTTACTTAACCTTTCAATACTTGCTTGCTCACAGACTTGAACTTGGAGCAGTCACGGGCTTCCTTGGGTGCGTGGGCAGAACATATTGCTATTTACTTTTGAAGCCTACACTTACCTTTACTTACGTGCATGCCATCAACCTGTTCTGTTAACCATCTCTACTGACAAAACTTAGTTACACTAAGGCCTGAATAAATTACTATCATGTTACGTGCTGATTAACCAATATCTCTTACTCATGCACTATGGCATTAAGAAGCTGACTTAAGTGAATTTCATTATCACTCTTATCTAGGGACGCAATAGGATACATACCAGGATAATGAAATCAATTTGGAGTAATCAATTTTATTACAGAAGCAAGCTCGGAGCTGTTACTAATGACTCAACTACAGGTCAGATAATCTCTTGTGATGAAATAATCATACCTAACTATAACTTAGTCCTTGTAAAATAGTGTTATAGTATTCCATTCCACGTCTATGTATCATATGATGCAGCTATTAATTAAGGGGTATAGATAATTATTCACTTCTATATCGACTAAAAGTTAACAGACTATTGACTATCCTAATCAGGAAATGACAGAGCTAGAGTAAGTGGAATACAGAAAGTCACGCTTTATAATGCCCGAAGTTGGGTCTATTAATCACATATTCATTGTGTTACATAGTTAGGAACAGTTAGACATAATAAATCTTAACCAGTAGTAACTAGTATGTTTACTCACTATGTAGCAGCATGAACCAAGCAACACCTTGGAGTTGCTATACATGGTCAAATGTATTATACAGAGCTCTTTATGAATTACTTCAGCCCTTAATTAAGATTTTACTTGACTGCCGACCTCATTATTAACTTAAATACTCTTTAAGCTGCTTCATGTCTGTTCTTGTTATAAACTATTAGGATTAGACTGAATATTGCAGTACCACTGTCCCATGATAATATTTAGCACAAAGAATAGATGAATAGAAAAAGGTACTCCATCCAGCTATATGATCCTGGTTTAATCATGACGCACATAATAGTTAAGCGCCTGGTAAAACTCCTGCACTGGAATTATAATTAATATATTACACGCCATTAAGCTTATTGTCAGTAAAACTACTGGCGTTGATAGTGGAGCGCTTAGTATGAAAACACGCCATATTAGCCTCGTGATTCATAAATAGCTCTAATAATAAGCTTACCTGTATACTAGTGGCATTATGTAATCTGGGACAGCCGTATGCTTCTTAGTAGTATGGGTTTTATTTACTCTAAGCTTACTAGGTTAGTAAACCATTACTCATAAAACGCGTCATTTCATTATTACACGGTTGGATATAAATTACTCTAAGTGCATATGACTACGAGATAATAAAGCATATTTACGAGTAAATTAGGCACTTGAAGTAAACTGCTGCATCCTATATAATAATGCATGACTCTAAATACTGAGTTACTGGGTTAACATAATAAGGCTGGGCGTAATTTATACTTCTCTAGCACTATCGACGGGCCGGAAGCGGACTATATGATAAAACGTGAGTAGTTTAAGTTAATAAGAAAAGCATGGTATAGAACAACGCAAGTCATAATTCCACCTTGAGTACTTATTAGTATTACGCTGTGGTACTGCGTAAGCAGCTTAGTAGTATACTTCTAAGACCGCTAAGAAGCTGCGT
>Ga0233342_1000173_pt1 | contig 19906 bp, 9 predicted proteins | sample GEONDECOMP273_FD_180706 | JGI IMG/M metagenome (GOLD analysis project Ga0233342, IMG submission 180706) | Leaf litter microbial communities from Shasta-Trinity National Forest, California, United States - GEON-DECOMP-273 | ecosystem: Environmental > Terrestrial > Plant litter > Unclassified...
AGGTAGGAAGGATTCAATAACTAGCTAGGAAGCTTCGTAGCAGCAATAGGTTTAAACGTATTAAAAAGCCATTCTTCCAAAAGAAAATGTAACTTTTCATTTAAGCGGGGGCTACCTTCCATCTTGGTCCCGAACTAGCTGTTTTCAAAAGTCAATTTTTTTATGTCAATGTTGGACGAGCTCTTCTTCTCCCTTTTGTCTGGTCGAGTTTGTTCCCTCTCTATCGCCCAAAGGCAAATTTGGTGACAAGAGGAGGGCGCGCTCAATCCTATAAGCAAGCCAGCCTCTCCGTCCTCTATTTGAAAGGAACGAAGAGAAACGGAGTCGCTCGCCTTAAGTACGAGGGAGAGTCAAGTTGCTAAACCAATGTGCCATTTTTATTTATTTTCAATACTTGGATTTGCATATTCGCCATATTTACGTTGCTCCTATAGTCTAGTTCCACTAGCTCTATAGAAACAGCAGGTTTAAAGCGCATATCTATCTATGTTTTCAATATACCTACTAGTGTTAATTTAGAAGCATAGCATATTACGTCTGCATTTGGATTTGCATATCCACTTGTTTATATATGATGATGTCACATAGATACTTTACTTTCCAGGAAAAAAAATAGAACAATGGATCTATTTAACATATGAGGTTGCTAGATCTACTCTACCTGAACACCTATCTATCTGAGCTGCTCTAGTGAAGAAGCTATGATATATGTGTTATGCCTGTTGATATTTACAATCTACCTGGTGATGAACCAGACCTAGCTAAGAGAAGAGCTTCCATTCCGTATAAATAAAATAAGAGAAAATAGAACAAAAACTCTTGTCTCTCCCTAGTTTTCACATATGATCTAGCTATATATATATACTACTTACTATACATGTTAATGTATGATGTTGACAAAGATAGGAGGTATGCTTGCTGGGCTCAACTACTTGCTTGGCTAAACTAATTGTTGAATCTGCTGAGACTGGGCTAGGCACAAAGACACTTCGTTCCGTCCCATTCTCGAATTCATGTCGCGGAGCACTTCCTCTCCTATCAGTCGAGTCCCTCCCTACCTTGTTGAGCGAGTGCCTCTTGAACGACATCGATACAGACATATTTCAGGTTATGGATTGGGCAATAGGTATCGCTCGACATGGATAGATACAGATTTCAGTAGAATGGCTGCTCTTGGTAATGGCCTTACTATTTATCTAAGCTGCTCGCTCGCCTTTTTATGTAATGCCCGCTCTCTGATGTCCGGGTAGCGGAGGGTAGCTCTCTCATGCTCTTATCGATGTCTGCCCCAATGCCCGAATCAGCTTATTAAAGTAGTCTCCCATGTCCCCGTCTTATGCCCGCAAATTCTTAACGGGACGATATAGATTAGACTTATAAGATGGGATTAGATAGATTCATGTGAGCATGTGACCTGTGGTGATGAGATAGAGATAGATAGTATCCATCTCACCCCAGCTCCAAACAACGTGTATTTTCTAGTATAATTGCAGCCGGCGCTTCGAATTGAAGGAATTCATGAAGGCTGGGATGCGGTCGTAGGTGTGCTGCTACACGAGGCTTCGGCCAATGCAGGTACTTGATCCCGGTTGGTGAGTAACGCCCGATCTAACTAAACTATCAATACTTCCAACCAATCAATACTTCCAATAGCTATTCTCGTCAAGCAAGATTATCATCTTATCTTACCTCAATAATTGCATAGAATATCTTTTCAAGGTTAGGGGCAACCCGCTAGGCAAGGTCCATAAAGATTTCCAAGGGTGTAAATCAGTAAGCCGTGTGAGGGAAGTCAGTTAGTCAGAAAAAAGGTTGGTATTCACTTTGGAGCGCTCCAACGAATAATTGACCCTCCTGCCCCTCCCTGTACTTTGGACAAATTCTCTCGTCCACTGAATGAAATCGGTAAATCCGTCATTCAAAAGGCAGGCCCCTATATGAGCCTTCCCCTCAAAGAGCTTACAGCTTTTGAACTTGAAAATGAAGTTTGTCAATGAATGTTGCCAAAGCGTCGTAAGTCCTTCCATCTATCAAGAATGACCAACAGCCAGCCCAGTATTTATTTGGTCAAGTGTATAAATAGAGAGCTCCAATCTACCCAACTGTCAGGCCCATCAGTCAAATAAAATATGAATGAAATATGCTTGTTAATAAATAGGCTCTGAAACCCGGTTATTCATAATTGGGGTGGGGCGACGTAGATATATAGATACCGGAATCCATTTTGGACGTAAAGAGATAGATCCCCAAATTGAACGAATGAAACACTTAAGAGCGAATATATTGAAAAGCCTCACCCGCTCGCTCTTTGAAGGGTCACTTAATATATTCTATTTCAATGTCTAAAATGTGATTGCATAATCACAATTATATCTCTCAGAATTGGCGAGTGTGTCATTTCATTCATTAAATTGGGTGAGGCCAGCAGGGTTACAAGAAAGACTAGCTAGTACCCACCACTGAACACCAGAGTAACCGAGCAGGCGGACCATTAGGATAGAAAGTAAGTAAAAGCCTTGCAGTAATAAGCCGTTGTTCCAGCAGCAATCACTTCAACTGCCGGGCACTTTGCCTTCTCATATTGACTAGTAATTAATTAAAAACCTAAGTTCCACTTACCGCTGGAAGGCTTCAGTTCCGGAGCGTTTATCCTTTAACCGGTAGTATTTAGTTTCAGAATGGCAGTTATCCAGCCATCGAATGAAAGCGTACAAGAGTATGCAACTACTGATGAAAACATATGATAGATCCACTTGGAGTCGAATTATCCCGTGCATCCAACTCCCACAATCTAACTAAAGACTATATCAGGGGCAGCCACTATTGTAGCTGCACACTCACCAAACCAGTACACTCACTGGCGAGACCAACCAAAGATGTGTCTACATGCCATTTGAAAATGAGAGGGAGGGCTGGTGGGTCACTATCTTTACTCCCTGGCTATGGCTTTGGATCTCGACCTGGTAGGACTAGAAGAGATGCGGGGAAAGCTACTGATGCTTCTCTTGGTGCTTGCTTTGCTCTTGTTGCTTCTTCAACCGAATCTACTACCCCTGCTTCTGCTTTGGATGACCCGCGACTGGTGCTGGCTTTCAAACAACAAGCTCTCGATCAGGAACCGTACGAAGGGAAGCTACTGGCTCTCGATCATATACAAGATTAGGCGCTGCTTTCACTCGTTCAACCAGATTGCCTAGGGCTCCACGGATCGGAACGGGCAGCCATCTAGCAATGCTAGCAACAGAAGCTAGCGGGCATAACGAAAAAAAGCAATAGCTACCGAGCAGAGAACGGGGAGAGCTACTAACTTGCCGTAATTATGCCAAATTACCTAACAAATTATGTTCTGAAAAGGTTGGATAGATACCAGGGGCTGATGATAGTGTTTGTTAATGCAATCTATCCGATGCCTGCCTATGTATGGGAGGGATTTATTATCAAAAAGTAATATAGTGTCGGGCAGAAGCTGGGCTGGCTTCATACACCAGTTCCCCATCCATCAGACAGAACGACTCCCGTTGATGAAGTTGAGGGAAGAAAATAGTGCGAGCATCGCCCTTTACAGTTATAGTAACGCGATACTGAGTTCCGAAGAAGCATGTCCGTATGCACTCTCTCTCGATCGCTCCTATTTATTTGTTTTTATGCGGTACGATTGAGTAAAGTAGCTATTCGGTTATTACGTATATTAAACAACTTGCTATTTTCAGGAGGAGAAGTACGTTATTTTTTCGTAACGAGTGAGCATCAAAACAAATAGTAAATACAAGGTTCGGATGTGAATCCAAACTAAGACGACCGGATTGGAACCGGTATTTTCCACCCCATTTAGGGGGGATATCTTTCCATTTAGATGACGCCTTATCGGTAGACCCCCCTGGGGGGTCATTATAGGCGAATTAAGTGGGGTACCTAATAGAAGGGAATAAAACCGCCCTTCTGATCGATACTTTATTGGAGTAAAGTATTGATCTCGCCAACGAATTAATAAGAAGAACCGGTCTCCCTATAAGGAAGCTATAAGGAAGGAAGGAATAGAGGCTACCTACGCTACTCGCCCTGGGTCTGTCGTCCTCCTCATTATATCCCTGCCTAACACTTCGCGCCTAATGAGTTTCAGTCTTGCTTTCGTTTTTTCCACCCCTTCTTCTCCCATAGTAGAACTAAAAGGGTGGTTCTAAGTCAGCGGGACTTCCCCGCTCCCAACGGAATAGGGTGACGCCTCGGATCTGTACTTCCCATTTACACACGCGCCATTCTGGGTAGAATTGCACATGTAGATCCGAGATATGGATCTCCGGAAACGAGGACATTATTTGTTCCATAGTGACATTTCCTCTTGGAGAGGAGTTATCCACTGCGACAAAATAATGTGTACGGTTATCTTGCATAAAGTGTCCCCGCACTAGCAAGATAGTGGTACGCTCCTCCGGGCCATATTTTGGAAATTGGAATAGGCAAATGCATCGTTCCAATATTTCCTGCGGCTCCAGTTGAGGATAAAGTATCCTGGCTTAGTGGCGCAGTACAAGGACTTCAGACGAAGATAACAGAGCTGGAAGCTAGGGCAGTGCCCAGTACGCCCCAGGAGGTCAGAGAATAAAGGGAAGCTACAGTGAAGAATGCACTGCAAAACATGAAGGAAGTCCGCCGCTGATGAGTATGCCAAGCTATTTGAGTAGAGCACGCAGACTTGCACTGCGCTAGTAGAAGACCCAGACATCCAAAAGATACAAGCGCAGTTACAGGAAGTGAAGAGCCGCGCAGAAGAATTGAAGACACTAATGAAAACGTTGCCTGCAGTAGAGCGCATGAAGAAGATGACGGAGAACAGTATGAGCTGAGAATCCTTTGTTCTGAGTGAAAGACTTTGAGTGGCATCCTCCCTTCATATGTATTCATAAGTAAAGCTTTCTTTGTTTCCCAGGGCTCTTGTTGCCCCGACATACAGCCCTACCAGGGCACTTGCTTGCCAGCCTTACCAGGGTCCCTCCCCTGCCCCGCCGTAACTATCCTATCCTAACTTGCCCTACCTCCCCGTCCCCCTACGCTAGCCAATAACCGTAGCCTACCTCATCCCACTCTGCAGGTATATATTTATATATCTCATTGGCTCAACGACGATTATTCTTTTGGAGAAGGAACGGGAAAAAAACTCTGTTTCTTGAATATAATAGGAAATAATTGGATTCTTTTTATTATTCTGAGGGTGTTTTCTTGGGTACTTATACGGGATATGATTCGTGTAAGCTTAGTCCGACCTGTAGTTATTTCTTCTTCTTATGGATAAGAATAGAGTTATTCTACTGGTGGTGAGGGGGGTCTACGTGTGGGCGGCAAGGGATATACCGTTTAATCTTATGCTTATAATAGTTTTATAAGTGTATTTTTCGTCCCCCATCCTGGTTTTTCTTTTTATATCGATGCACTAATACGATCGTTATTATAATCTATAGGTTTTGAGGGGAAAATAATGATTGTTAATAATAACGTTGGGGGAAACTGAGAATATGCCCTTGGTGTAGAAAGCAGCCTAAGTAAGGATGACTTACGTCAGCGGCTAATGTATCAGTTAGGGCTCTTAGAGCCTGCCTATATCATTAATGAGATCTGCCTGCAGGGGGCTCAATGCAATCTGCGCGGATCTCCAGGCGTTTGGTGGCAAAGTACTATTTGCTCGGGGCATATTGAACCTGGAAGATATTTCCAGGGCCTTTGCTAGTCGTAGAAAGATGCTCCTATTGCTGGCCATAATGCAGAATGTGTCCACGAGTCTAAAAGAGGCGGAGGGTGCAAGCCGTAGTTCCCAAGAACTTTATCTCTGGTTACGCCAGAGGTATTTTTATATAAATGAGCATCTATCTGGTCAAATCCATATTATGTATGGCGTGGGAGCATTAGCCACAAAGAGAGATCTTATAGAGTCCAGTTTATAGAGTCTGCTGAAGGGTGCATAAAGAAGCTCTTAGGCTATATACGAAATTGCATATCTACGTTTCACTTGGACTCGTATGGATATGTTTAACCTTTCCGTATAAAATAGAGAAAGGCATGCATGTGTCCGTCCAACAAACAAAAGAAGAATAAATCCGGATCTAATTCTACTAGCTCTACCTTGGAACAACCTCCAACAACTACAACTTATTGCTAGATAATATTGCATAGATAAGTTTAACCTTTCCATGGCAAGTACAACAAAATTACACCTTCCTCCTTAGCGCGTGGAGGTGAGGCGGTCCAACAAAAAACATTTGCTCCCGTGCACTCAACAAGAGAAGGGCATGTGTCCGTCCAAATAAAATAAGATATAAAATAGAGTTTCCATTTCATAATAGGAAATCTGAAATATTAATATAAAATGGTGCACAGGTCTTTCTATAAAAAAAAAAGAATAATAGGATAAAAAACAAATTCCTTTATATTTTCTATTTTATCTATTCCCACCCAACCGCACCTACGTCTCCATGCATTAGTGCAACAAACAACCTGAAGTTGAATTGGATGTGTCCCTTCGCTGTTGTAGTTAACCTTAACATTAGTGCATATTCATAAGTTCTATCTGGGGATGTCAATAGAGATTAAGGCTGCTGATATAGTGCATGGGCTATACTACTCTATGGCTCTATACGTTTTAATATGTGATAATTGCATCGAGACGTTAAATTGGACTTAGACTTTCCCCTGATCGCTATCACTTGCCCCTTGAACTTGTGCCGGGAAGAGGGACTAGAGCTCTTCAGGTTCCTCCTATTGCTGTTCCAGGTCTATGTCCAGACCTAGCCAGGTGTGATAATTGCATATATACGTTTCACTTGTCCATGCGGACAAGAGTATGGATGATGCCCTTGCACCCAGGCGGCTCACTTCAGCCAATAGGATGGATAAAAAAGTCATCATCTAAAGGATAAAGCTAGAGTGTCAATTTCATCCAAAAAAGAAAAGAAGAACTTTGGTAAGTGTGATACTTATACCCATTCCAAAAAACAACAAGTTGAATCCATGTTAGTTGGTTGGTGGGATATAGCGCCCTTTCCTACTTACATAGCTGCTGATAGGGAGGATAATAATAAAAATAGAAAAGTTACCCTTAATTTACCCATACTGAACTAGACTAGGCCATTTCATTTCATGAGCTTTCCCTAGATGTTGGTTGGATAGCCTACCCCATGAGGTTGGAGTGTGATACCGCTCGCTATATAGAGACCCAGGAGCATAGAAACTGCCGCATAGACGAGACCACTCTACTATACTATTTTTAGAACCTATACTAAGTGCATTAAACTAGGGTTGGTTCATAAATGTGAAGAAGCTCTTGTATGTTTAGATTTGGACTACCTCACCTGTTTTAGATGATCCCCCGTGACCAGGAGAGCAAGTGTTCTGCCATCTTCTCCATTTGTGCCAGTTCTACGGGACCTATACTAAGAGAACTATACTACGTAACACCCATTGGACGTGACCTGTTTCATAGCCAGCATACATAGATAGCCATAAGGGCATTGACAGCCAGTCATTCTAATACATAGAGAGTAAGAATCCTTGTAGAAAGGACAATGGCACTTACTACCGCTACGGGAACACAGAGTTCCTACCTCAAATGGCGCGTTCTAGATTTAACCCCTTTCTCTCTCTAGCTAGTAGTGCAGAAGTAGTTAACTCTCTCTATTTATCATTGATATACGAGCAGCTCGCATGGAGACGTTTCACTTGTCCGTAATGAGTAGTGCAATCTTAGTGCACTTACCTCCTCTTGTCATTCTTTCTTAACTTGACCCCTAAAAACTCCAAACTTTGTACGTGCCCCGGGCAGTGCCACCCATAGCCGCTAGTAATTTCCTAGTCATTTACAAGGAAGGGGTAAATGCCGTACAGGAACAGGAAGAGCCATGCCCAATCCATCCCTACGTTTCAACGTATGATACTCAATAATGACGTTCTTGCCATTACGATGTTATGTGAAATCCATGGTAACTTTCATTCATTGCATTAAGAAGTTCCATGTACACTATACTACTTTCTTTCGGACATTTCCCACCAGACAGAAAAGAATATTTGATTTATCCTCAATCTGGTAAGCCACTAGCCAGTCTCAATAGAGGTAGGTGTAGTATCCCACCATAAAGTTCCTTGCACGAAAGACACTTAGATCGGCGAGGATTACTGTCTTTATGCCATTAGTACATACATGTTCTGAGACTAGCATCTCCTCTACGTGTAGCATCTCTACGTTAACCTTGTCCATATTTGAAATAAATAGAATAACTACTGGGAGTGTAAGTTCCTACGATCCAACCAGGTTCTCCGTGCATTCTCGGTACTCGCTGGTGGTAGGCCATGCCAGGAGGTGTCATGGTAGTAGATCCAATAGGCAACCCACTAATATGTAGTCTCCAGGATGAGGTTGTAGGGTACCGCCTCACCACTGATTAACCCATGTTCGTTTTGACCTTACACCATGTTGCTGCCATACCCTTTCATGAGGTTTCTCTCTGCTGAGAGCCAGGAGTCTTTCTGAACTAAATTAAGGCTCTTCCTTTCTTATCCCTACCCATTGCCATGGATAGACTACTACGCTGCTGCTATTATATGGATGGTGTAAGATATAATATATAATATATATGTTATTATTATTTTCCATATTTCATATTTCCAGAACTACTGGTGTTTCCGTCTGAAGAATCCATGGGTTGTTCGAAAGGTTGGTCCAGAGAGATAGAGTAGTATATATTCCCTGTAGTGTAAGTAGTAGTGTAATAACTACTACTTTAGTTTTTTCTGTAAGCTATACCACTGCTATATCCGATAGCCTAGCTCTACTCTTCTCTGTGCTGCTTAGCCTCTCTGTAGTGCCGGGACTCTCTATGTAGGAGTTCAAAAGGTCTCCTTTCTTTGCTAGCCGGCCAGCCACCCAATTGTGTGTGCCTCATCCACATTAATATAACGATATTGCATCTATACGTTTAACTTTTCCTTTCTATGCGGCTAGAACTACTAACTATATATGTTTGTACTTACAGCTTAAGACGGAAGAGCCCATTACTACGGTTAGTTTCCCGCGGAGAACTTAAACAACTAGGAGACATGTAAAGGTTACCTATCCCTATGATGACAGCAGGCGGGATGGATTCATTTGCTTTGAGGTTGATCGACTGGATGCGGCTCTAACGCTTGGAGAGAGGAGCCAGGGAGGTCTATGTGCAGTGAGTTAATGGCTTCACATTGTGAGTTCCCCATTAGGATGGAGCAATACCGCTCTAGAGTTATAATCGCATCGATATGTCCTTGCCATTGTAAGAATTTTTAATATATAAAATAATATATTGCCAAAGCCTTTTCATACAAAGAAAGAAGGTTGTACCTCACCTAATAAATAAATGCTCTTACTAATACTAAGTGATTAGCTCTATATAAGAAACATGCATTTGGAACAAACAAAAGAGAGATTTTGACTCCTCACTAGCATCTGGGGAGAAGGAATACCATGGGAGCTGTTCTAATCCGCTATATCCCCCTAGGCTACTACTCCGCTAATACAATGGAAGAGAGAGGCAGCTCTGAGCGTAAGTGAAGCTAGTCCCCTGCTGAGTGTCAGAAACTATAAGTGAAGAAACTATAAGTGAAGAAACTATAAGTTGTATTGTCTACATTATTTTCAATTGGGTGACTTTATGAGCGTATACACATAAGGCCTTATTCCATGGATTTGTTCCTCATTCCTGGAGACCCTTTCAGCAGGAAGTGTTTATCTGGGGTATGCCCTTGCACCCTTTCCCACTTACTTCCTCATAGCTGAGAGGAAGGAGAAGATAGGTTACCTTACCCCCTTGAAAGCCCACACACCCATAGAGGTGAGGTATAGACTTAGCATAAAGTTCCATACCGTATTTTCTTTATTACATTATTTACCCCTGAAAATATTGAGTTATATCTCCATGGCCTCAGGTTACCGGTCGGGGCAGGCACAACAAATAATATAGAAAGTGTCACATTTCAATCTGGTAGTAGAGGAGACTCCATTCATTGGGAAGAATCCATATAGTTTTTCTAAATTAGTTGTAGTGAACTATCCCAAAGGCCTTAAAGCTATACCTCCTCTGGCAGCCTTATAATAAGACCTATCTTAGTCCATCCACGCATTTAATTCATTTTCATTAGTAATTTCCATGTAAACTAACTCTCTTTTATTTGTATCAACATTTTTACCCATTAGACAATCGCAAGGCTTCCCATATTTTATGGCTGTCGCATATAGGCAGTCCCACATATCCAGTAGATAAATATGTTTGGATAAATCTGATCATGATACAAGGCAAGAAAGCAAGTGGAATTTACTTTTGTTTATACTTCCATGAACTCACTGAGGCCTATGTACATGAACCCTTTTCAACTCCCTTTAGTGATGAGATATTGGAAAAAGTTGCAGGGAATTCTTAATATTCTTTCACAAATGGATTTGAATACTATCACCAAATTTGGATTGTAAAAGAGGATAAGAAAAAAACCATGTTTGCTACAGAATGGGGGTCGTACACCTAAAACATAATGTTCTTCAGACTAAAGAATGTGCTCGCAGTATTTTCCAGAGTGGTAGTTGCTACATTCCAAGAATACGTTCATAAGTTCTTGGAGGTATACTTGGATGACTAGACAATATACAGTTTGCTAAAGGATAACACTATGAAAACTTAGGTCAATGCTAGATAGGTGTCAGCAAATGCAACTGTGACTTAATATTAAGGAGTGCATCTTCTATACCCTGATGTTCAAAGTTCTATTGGGTCATATCATGTGCAAGGAGGTATTGTTGGTTGACCCAGCCAAGATATCGATCATTGTGAGTTTGCCTACGCCCAAAATGTACTGCACTCTAGTCTACATTGGGACACACAAGGTCCTACTACATATTTATTAGGGGGTAAACCTAGTTGATAGTGTAGATGGAAGAGCTGCTATGAAAAGGGCGTTTGTATGGATGGCAACCTGCAAGGTAGGGGCGAGGTACGAGCCGCTCGACCGTAAGGGAGAGGGTTTTTGTAGAGTGAAAACAAAGGTCCGGAGGGCTTGTCCTTTTGAGGGCAAGGATGTGACAACTCCAATTCTATGTCTTATTTTTACTTTATGCTTAAATATTTGGTGAAAACCAGGGAGACTAAAGATTTTACTTTGTTTTTGTTCGTATGTATGGGTGGATACACCAATAGCTTCTTCACAGGAGCGAGCTCATAGAGATAATTCAGGTAGAGTAGAGATGGCTGCAACGTCATGGGTAGGCCTGCTGGTTGTTAGATTTACAAGGGTGTAAAGGTCCTACGGTGCTTGTCCGCATCGGGCAAGGTGTATTCTCCTATTTGAAAAGGAATGGAGACTAAACTGACTAGACTAGTAGAGTTATTATTAGCTTTGTTAGATATGGAAACATCATATAGTAACAGGTATATATATGCTATATCATACCCAAGTAGAGTAAGCAGAGTCTCTGAGCTCCCAGCTCTGGCATCCACTTGTGGACTTAGTATTGGATCTTCAGATAAACGTCTCCCCGGCGAAATCTAGAGTTTCTACCTCCCCATTCCCATTCCAACAGTGGACAAAGGGAGACCGGCGGCTACAGAGAAAGAGAACACAGTGAAGGTAACCAACTACTAAATCCTTAATGCTCTAAATCTCGCAGCTACATCACTATAGGCGGAAGACATGGCTACGGCTCCTCTTAATACCCCTACCTTTCAAGCTTCTATGGCAAGGGAACGGAAGTCAGAAGAGATAGTGACAACCACCAGGAAGCCAGATGCTGCCGCAAGGGAAAAGAATACGGATGAGAAAAGGACATCGAAGACAACTTATAATCCAATCGATAATAATGAAAGGCGCGTAGCGATATGATGCTACCATTTTTTTGCTGCGGAACCACGAGCTAGACACACGGACGGGATCTTTCATATCTCTGAGTAGTTTATACCAAGACTGTAATGACGGACATGTGTTAGATTCCGCCGGTGGTGACAAGGCATCGATTCAGTTACTTCAGTTCGAGGTTTTAATGAAGTCTAGTCAAATTGCTGAATTCATGCATGCAGTTAAGGTAATTTCCATCCATCCAATCAGACAGATGGCAGCAGAATGAGGTCGCGTAGCGGCGGGTGAGGTCATTTATGTTATTTCCTTCCATACTGACTGATGTTCGTTCGGCGAGAAAGCCTTCCCTGACCTGATCTTCCTTGCCAGGCCTGACTATCCAATATAAAAAGAAGGTTTATCAAGCCCGACCCGATATAACATATATAAATATCAAAGGTGTTATAGAATCGATGTAAGTCAAGAGCTCTTGCCAGACTGGGAATGCATGCTCCACCAAGTTGAGCCATGGACGTACCGGGATACTCCGCGCTTGTCTAACTGGCCTGGCTCAGCGTTATGTCTTTTCCGGCAGACATACAGATGGCATGAAGTATATTTGTTTGTGGGGGGGCTACAATGTCATTTAACCATAATACAGAGCAAGAAGGACTCCCCGTATAACCACCTACTAGGATTGATTCCTTAATCCCTAGTGTTTTTTATCTATTCAGATATCAATATATATGTACTTTATTCCATCTACCGTTGACCTGTTCGTTTCTGAATCACCTCAGAACCGCGAAGAAGGGGAATTTGATTCTAAAGAACAGTGTTTTTCCGGGGAAACACTCCGTGATAATATAAGGAGCACATCTTATTGGTTTTGCATCGAGCTTAGGCCCGCCCTTAATATATTTTAGTTATTATTCCCGTTTCTTTGGATTCCATTCTTGTTTGTCCGAATCCATGTCCCTCTTGTTCATAATTAGATTCTTATGGTCATCCAAAATCGTAGGAAAAAGTGCTTATTTACCTTTTGCTCCTTTGTTTGGTAAGGAAGCCAATCTATAACTATTTGAAAGAAAAGCTCCTCTGCTAATAGAATCCCTTTACTATACCAAATATTTTTTTATTTCCCGACCATCAATGCCAGTTCCAGAATATTTACCCGCCATAGTTGCTTTACCTTGTTCACCCATATAAATTGGTTAGTCCTCACTTGGTTTCGTAAACTCAGCTAACTCCTCGGCATTAAGAGTTACAAGCCTTTCTATAAGCTCAGATGAATCACACGCACTTCTTCATTCAATTGCTCCGGGAGTACCACGCTAACTGTACCCGAACAAGAAGAAAATTATTCTTTATCAGTTCGAGAAGCATCGTACCCATACCTTTCTTTTGGTAGCAAATCAAATGGGTTTACCTCTCAGGCGCAAACTAGCAAGTTGGATCACGTCCTGTCACATCTCAACAAAATGATGAGGGGATCAGAGAAAAGGTAGAATAGAATGCAGCGGGAAAAAATAGTCATCAATTTCTTCTGGAGTAGGACCCGCACTGGGAGAAGCATTGGTGCCTTAATAAACCATTCTTTCTGCAGTTGAGGCTTCACAACTCATGGCTGCACCTAGAAAATGAGATGCGTTATCCCGATACAAATAGGGAGGTAAGCAAAAAATAAGGGGGCTATTCTTTACCATTAGCAAAGTGGCTAAATCTGTTCCTGTTTCTGAATGAGCGCAACGAGCATCGGGATATGTAGGAATTTTTGAACCTGTAGCACCATAAGAACGATTAGGATCTGTCCCTAGCCCATCAAAGGAATCCTAGCCAGCAACATTAAGAATTTATCGATCATACTCCTAAGTTGGTCCAGGACCTATTAAAGTAGTTTTTTTATCCGATCTCGCTAAATGACCATCTCATTACTCACAGAATGATGAGATCACCTTATATTCAACCCACCTTCCCCATCCACCCGCATTACTCATTACTTACATAATTCAATCACGAGCGAGAATCGGTCGAGCATCTATGACCGACCCAGACCGAGGAGGATTTATCACTCTAGAAACCACACCCCCGCACCTATATATCGGTAAAGTACATGAATGACCCGTGGTTAATACGTTTACAATAGACTCCTCGGTTCAGCAGGAAAAAAACTGTATAATTCTACAGTCATATTACGTATTTAATAACAACTCTTGTTTGGTTGGCGCCGGTCGAGGAGGTTCAGAGGAAGTGCAGTGAACAACGGCGAACTAACTTCTTGATTCCAATCAAACCAAAACCAAACAGTAGCAGTTTTTCGAGCTTATTGATTACGCTTCGCCTCCCGTGACTGACTTACTGGTGTCGTCTACAACATCGTTAAGTCGTTCATTAATACGTAGAGGATAGACTCGGGCGTGTTGTTGCTTGCATATCATATTAAGCTTGTCTTGACACCAAGAATAATAAAGAGTACATTGAAGCCCTCGACAACCTAATTAATACATACGAGCGCTCTCCTTATTAATGAAAACCTCTCCATTTAGACTATTCCCAAACTATTCATTACGTTCGCTCAAAAGATAGGGAAAGTTGGCTCCGTTAGCAGGCTTATCATTCCTAAAAAAGGACTAGTAACTATTCCCACCCTCCCTATATATATATAACCGTACGCTCGCATATCTACTAGCTTCTTTTCGCGACAGTTCCGACCGCAATCCGCTTCACGTTTCAGAGATAGTAGACTACAGACCGCCCTTCTAGAATTCATCCCACCTTACTTGTTCCACCCACATTCTAGGTATCTACGCTCTATATCTATCTCACCCACCCATCTCTCCCAACGCTAGCTGTGTTTGGCGAATGACTTTGTCTTTCTCTGCACAGGGAAAGACTGGCTAAGGGCATCTGCTGTCGGGATGGGAAGGATTAATATAAATAGGTACATGAGCTAATTGGTGGGTTGGACATTCTTCCAGCCTATAGCTATAGAAGGGAGAGACGGTTAGCGAACAATCGATATACAGGAAGCGGGTTTATAACGTCCCTCATCAGTCATTTTGGAATCGAAACTCACAGAACCAAACACTTCACACTCTGGTACTCTCAAATTTTTTTCATTTTGCATATAATAATCTTTGTTGAGTTGCGGCTCATAAAGAATGAATACCTGATTTTAGAAGGTTGGGTGAGTAAGGGTAAGGCTGTACGGGGTGGGTGGATAAACTCGAATAGATGGATAGGCATAGATAGGAGATGCCGGCTGACAAATAAGGGTTGGCTGAGCTATCCATATAGAATAGGTGGGCTAGCCTCGGATCTAATTCCACTAGCTTATTTACTCTTTGAAACAGGTTTCAATCACATATATATATAGACTCTAATTGTTAATCTATGATGTTGCTTTCTTTTAGACGGTGACACTTCAATTTGCATGTCTACAAGAAACAAGCTTATTAGTCTTGTTAGTTCCGCCTGGGAGCCTTCCCTATTGATGGACACTAGCCTTTAGTTCTCTTTCCAAGCAGTTAGTCTTAGCACTAATTGGAGAGAAAAATATGCCTATTTTACTTAGTAAGAGCTTATTCACTTGGATCCACTGGATATGCCACCTTTACTTCCCAATTTACCAGTTCTTGGAAGACCACATTAACTGTTATCTCTATAATATGGATATGATACACCTTTGATGCCACCTTTCATTAAGCAAATTTACCATCTGAGTAAGGTCCAATGGGTTTTTTGACCACACGTTACACCTTTGAGTGAAAGCCTTCTTAAGCTGCCCACTGAAGCAGCAATAACTGACACAAATTCAGCTAGCTCCACATTCATCCATGCAGGTCCAGCTCCTCCTGATCCCGCCTCTCATAGAGAAACGTCCAGAAATGGAGCGAAGCCGCTTGTCCTTCATAAGGCAAGGAATAGTTCAGTTAATCAAAATAACTTGAGGTCCCCAGATGGGCTCCCGTCTTCTTTTGTCCAGCCAGCAGAGAAACAAGCTTTCTTAATAGAGTCTTGTCCATTCTTAAAACGTTCTCTACTAATAATATAAGTAAAAGAATATCATTCATGTAAGAGGCACAGTCACTTAAGAACCCTTATTACCAGCCTGCAATCCAGCATTTGACGTTTGATGTCTACCCAATAAAACACTTTGCTCCTAACATAAATAACTCATGTTCAAATCTTTTTCAATATGGGGCTTTGAAAAGAAACCCTTTTTCATTTGTTATAAACATGAAAAAAGAAATGACTATCCGGCATTACCAATAGCAAAGGATACAAAAACTATAAAGGAGACAGAGACTATCGCATAATTATAGCATAACTATAGCATAAAAGGCTAGTCTACTCTATCTACACTCTGCCTTTCTATTGTCTATTGATGATCTACCCTCTGCTTCTATATTATATATTGGATTGGTTAGATCACTTTCACCCAGGTAAGGACCTCTGTGAAACCCGGCCTTGGAGATGGTCATTGTTAGAGTGAAAGCGCTTGTCTAAGTGGTAGTAATTGAAATAGTTAAACGTTGTAAAACACCATTATTCCTAAGGTCAACATCACTTTGAATTAAGTTGGGATTATTAATAATATCATATCAGGTCAAAAAGAGCGCAGAGGCTCTAATTCATCAATCCGCTCCTTTAAGCCTCGGACTTATTGGAACCGCACCCGCTCCTGAATGTCTTACCTTAATGATTGCAATGTCATCCATTGGAGGTACGTGTGTTCCTTAGCGGTAAGTGAGGTCGAGGTATGTATAGGTTAGAGGGCTATGGTTTCATATAGATCGAGGGTCAAGGAAGAGTTCGAGGTAGAGGCTCTAGGTCAGCTCATATAAGTAATATGTATGCCTCCTCTCTAGATACCCTACCCTCTAAGATCATAGCAAATACTGTTTGAATAAAAACCTCAAGCGGAAGCTCCTAACAGCCTCAATCTCACAAATATCTGACCCTAGATCTATATCCTTCTCGATAGGCCCGCACTCTCTATCATCTTTTACGGGGCGAGAAACTGCGATGGTTTTTGAGAGGTCCGGAGGGCTCATATGAGGATAAAATAATGAAGCGAACTACGATGGTTTTACCGAGGGAAAAAAAGAGTTTATGCTAAGCGAACTGCGATGGTTCTATCTATGCAAAATGTTGTCGGAGCTAAAATCTCCAATTTCCTTCACAAAGGCTGTCAGAGCTGTTCCAACTTGTCGGAGCTTTCACTAATGGATGTTCATTTCATTAACCATTGCTGCTGTTGGAGCTTCACGCCGGGAAGGAAGCCCTTCCCCTCCTTTGTCGGGAAAGAGCTACGCACCTTCCTTGTCCCTCATCGCTCGAAGTCTTATTGAGGGCCTTGCCCGATGCGGACAAGCGACTTCGTACCTTCGGACCTTCATTCCTAACCAAAGAGGTCTACTCCAATAATCTGACCCACTAAAAGGGCAATCTTTGCCATCAAAACTAGCAAATGACGAGGTTTTGTAAATTCGGCTCAACTCAATATCTTGCCTGGCTGGGAGATTCTATTTCGAAATCAAGGGACACGTCTTTATGCGAGTCCCGGTGGTATAAGGTCTCTGCACACTAATTGAAAGGTGCGTAGCTCTTTCCCGACAGGGGAAGGAAACTACTTAGTAAAAAGTGCTTTGCCTATTCCCACCTCTATGGTGGCCAGCTGATGACGCATTCAAACTGACTAGCAACTAATTATATTAGCTATTTTTTTCCCTCTCCCTTATGGTCGAGCCTGCTTGCGCATCCTCGTGGTGTACTCACAAAAAAGCAAGTAAGTTGGTCCCCCTCCTCCCTAGCTAGGTCCATCTCTCCTCCCTTTCCTTCCGAACAATCTGGTTAGGCCGAACAAGACTTTTGGCCGGTTGGTAAGAGCTAACCTAAAGTGAGGGCAAGGGATTTATCGCTCGACCATAAGGAAGAGGGCAACTCGGGAAATGTTGTGGAGAAGGTGTCGGTTCCAGAAGCTGTATTAGTGAAGGGACAGCATTAGCTTGATCACATATCTACACCGGACGCTAATTGCCCCTATTGAAAACTGTGCAGTATTGGTCAACAGTTTCATTTGCCTTAGTTAGCGGGAACATATACCTACCACGGGCTATTCTCCCGCTGCAACAGTAAAAATTATCCAATAGGGGCCCAGAACACTCTGCCCGCTAACTAAGGTGAGCTCTGCAAGCAATTACGCACTCTGGTAATAGGTGGGGCTTTCCATTCCCAGCTTTGCTCAGCCTGCTAGGGGCCATTCTCCCCTTGTTAGTTTCAAATCTGCAGGCATACTGTTGACGAGCCCACGGAACCGGGGATTCGAACCCCCTATATAACTTACTTTCTTTTACCCCTTATCATCTAATAAAAACATACATACCCCTTACCCTCAGAAGCACAAGACCTACAGACATGAAAATGACACTTTCAAAGTACAGCAAGGAATCTATCTATGACTCTTGCTAATAATGCTTAGAGCCCATTTCTATTTAACAACTTGGCATCTTACTCTATTTCACCACGAGCCCAACGGAACAGGGAACTTTTCCTCTTCAATATCTCGGCTAGTAAGCGACCTAGAATCCATGGGCCTAATATGGCTGGACAAAACAATCAATCTAGTGGACATGGGATCGTTAGCAACCCTAACTCTATAATTAAAGAGTGTTAGGCATTAAAGGTCACTACCCACGGGATGTTCATTCCTTTTAGGGGCTGTACTGTAAGCCCAACTGGCCTAATAGTCATTCCAGCTTATAACAGTATACGTATGACCGACCTGTTTATGGCCCGTAAAGCCTGTTTATGACCTATTTATGCCCAGTTGACCATGGTGGAAACATTCATAGGCACTAATGCGGCAAAGAATGGCACTAATAAGTAATGGCACTAGTCCTGTGTCTATGGTCCAGCGTCCCTATATAGTCCAGTCAAGTGTATATGGTATTCCTATAGTCTAGTTTATATCCAGTGTATATCCAGTTTCTATAGTCCAGTGTCTTTAGTAAACAAATTACGAAAGATTAACAATTGCTTGGGGGGTACCTTCGAAGGTTAAAAATTGCGATACAGCGCATTAAAATGAAAATTGAAACGGTTTAGAACTAATTCGTGAACCCCATTCTCTTGCTTAGCTTTCGTACCAAGGAAATAAGTATGGGGACTGAAGAGATAGAGATTTTGTCTTTAGCCGATGACGGAACGGAAGTGACGCAAGCTATCCCTGCTTGAACGCCTAATAGCGCCTCCCCACTGCAACCTCGGATGGATGCTTACCAACTATCTTCGGTAACCACGGGACTAGTATCTTCGGTCGGGAACCACGTAGCTTATTTCTGACTTATTTCTGAGCCCCAACCTTACAGGTGATATCGGATTACTTCAATTCCTCGTTCTCAATTCCTCTGGGTTGGTCCCAACCCTTACAGGTGATATCGGATTGGTGTAAAAAAACAACTTCTTATTTTGCTCAGGGCTGCTCTTGTACCCTTACCTTACCTGTAGGGTGTGGGTTGTGAGCTCCGCAGGACATATTAGTAAAGAAAGAATCTGTCCTTCCCTGCCTTGGTTGGTGGACCAATGGGATGAGACTAAGCGGGATGGGACTAGGCGTGGGTTGGTACGAATGGGTATTTCCTTCCTCGATCTGTGGCTCTGGTTTACTTTATTGACTGAGTCAAGCCATCACCCGCGGTTGCCCGGGACCAATACCCAGCATCTGAGCAAGCAGCATTCAAGTAAGGAGCATAGGCGGTTTCAGAGCCTTCAGTAGCACCAGTAGCATCACCAGTGGTTTATATTGATGAAGTAGTCGATTAAGCACCTGTCGATTCAGTAGTAGATCCAGTTGGTCCTAAAGAAGCAGCTTATTCTGTTTATTCTGAGCTTGATCCAGTTGTCCGAGCATAACCAGTTGATCCACTTGCATAGGCAAAGGCTACGGCACCTAAAGCACGAGTAGCAAATCCAGCCCCTATAATGGTTTAAGCATCACGGTAAGAAGCAGGAGCAGAGCCAATAGCAAAGCCATAAGCAGGGGGCAGCTCCAGGTCCAGTGAAAGCACTA
>Ga0233342_1000174_pt1 | contig 19870 bp, 16 predicted proteins | sample GEONDECOMP273_FD_180706 | JGI IMG/M metagenome (GOLD analysis project Ga0233342, IMG submission 180706) | Leaf litter microbial communities from Shasta-Trinity National Forest, California, United States - GEON-DECOMP-273 | ecosystem: Environmental > Terrestrial > Plant litter > Unclassified...
AAGCAAGCACTTCTTTTTTCAACCCTGGCTTTGTGCTTTCCGCCAGGGGGCTCGCTGTCTCTGAAGACGCCCGGATTCGAACCGAGATTGAACACCCTCATATTGTATTGGGCGAACCTTTAACCAGTTAATTACGTCTCCCGGTAGGCACCTGCTTAACAGGTACCTGTATAGACAGCTTAGGGGATGAACAAACCGCACCCCAGTACATTCCCTGATAGAGGGGAAAGACCCTGTCAAATTTCATGCATGTATAAGGACAAGCGCTACGCACCTTTATCTTGAATAGTCCCTTTTTCGTGGGCTGCAGAGCAACTCAAAGAAAAACTGCAAGTTGAGACATCCCAATCCAAGAAAGTCTACGGCAACACCCCAAACCGAGTTTTATGTCAACAGGAGCAGCCATTAGAGGCCCTACAGGCCAAGATTGTCCAGCTGCAAACTGAGGCAGACCTTATTTAGGATCTGGATACGAAGGAGGTTAAATACAGGGAAATCCAGCAGGCTGAGCGAGAGCTATATAGGCTATTGAAAGCCTCCCATGAAGTGAAAGGACAGATCCACCAGTCCCAATAGCTATGGAAAGGTACCAAGTACTACAACTAATTAAAGGGTATTATGAATAGGAATGGTCAGTTGTACAGGAGAACTTACCGCAAGTACCCAATCATAACCAGGCTAATGTTTCTTTAGCTGGCCTCAACATCTTGGTAGGACAGTGGCACGAGGAACTTACTACATTCCTGCAATTTGAAACAGTCATTTTGGAAGTTGTCCTAGAGTTGGGGCCCTCGTTTTTCATTTGGAAGAAAAAGAAATTGCTTTAACTAATGCTCCCACCTTGGCTTCTTTATCCTCTGCTCCCTCCGCCTTAGCTTCTTCTGTAGCCTCTGTTACTGGATACCCTGGTGAAACAACGGGCTATGTATCTTTTAATGGAACTGATAAGGTATAAGTGGATATTAGAAGGTAGGAGATCGGCAGAAAAGCTATCAATAGTGCATCGTGAAAGAAAATATATGCATATTTCTATCACTGAATCTACCAGTAGCTCACGAAACAAAATATAAGCACATTGCCTATAAGCCGGGCCAAACTGAAGCTGCTGGCTTAGATGCTCCTTTGATAGTGATGATAACTCTGTTGCCTTTACTTAGACTGTTGCTGGTTTAAGGTAAACAGATTCTTCGACTGCGCTTTAGGATCTACATTTAGGATCTACAGGGTTAGCTACTGGGTCTTAATCTCTAATAGGATATGAGACGGGATACAAAAGAAATGAAACTTGAGCAGTAAGCTATGGCACCCGAATGGATTATGCGCTTGGAACTTCATTTAGGAGATTACAGAATCGTAGCTTAGACCTTACCCTATAGCTATTTCATTATTAGAAACACAAGCATTAGTCTCATGAAACAACCTATTACGGGCAGATAGGAGCATTTCTCTATAGAGACGATATATCATGATCAACCGAGGAAAGTATCATGAACATGAATTGGCCAAGATATATCGTTATAATTCAAACTTCATTCTTGCCTTTTTTACCTCGTTACCTCGGGGAGCCACCTCCCTTACTCGGGTTTTACTAACTGCTTGTACTCAATTATAAGATTGATAGATTAGGAACGTACATACTGGTTATTACAGGAACTACACATCCTCTCCAACATGCCTACTTATTTTATTAAACAAAATGGATACTATCATGCCTCACTAGACTTAAAAACACACAATACAATACCAACAATTCAAGGGTTATGCATGCCATACTGGGGTTTATAGCCATATACCCTTTACATAATGCAGCGACACTTCAGAGTTACTCCAAACGTGAAGTTACACAGGTACAAGAAACACATGTCATAACAACTTTCCACACTTGTACTTCCTCTCAAGACTAGCTCCATGCAGACTCCTTTATGCAACACGAAGAATCTAATGAATTAGCCATATGCATCCTTGCAAAACCTTGTATCAAACATTACACAATTGCATTCATGTAAATTGCCCCCGACAATATCTTTCTCCACCCAGCCCGTAAGGCTTTCTACCTGGCAATCACAAAGTTTTTGATCTCCATGCGTATTCAACCACATTGTTTCCCTCTCAGATATGACAATCATGCAACCAACTTATCACAACTGTCAGCAAACAATATATATTCAGCAAGAAAAAATAGCAACACTCGCCATGGGAATCACTCCCAACATGCATCTCCACAAGCTATCTTTCATTGTCGCAACCACATTCTCCACTTCATGCTCTCCTTGCAACTTGCAAACACACACCATTCACCCTTTCTACAACAACTCGTAGCCTCCCTCGCAACAAGTCACATGCATTCTGTGCAACTTTGAGATCATCAGACAAGCACATTTCCCACCAACAACATGGGAAAATGCCTTTCAATAGTATACAATTGATTGAAGAACACCTTGGAGAGAGATTGGAGACCGGACGACCTATGTATTCTTCTATTTTTAATAGGAGAAAACACTACGGCTTTAACTCAAAGGCTTGAACTCCTAGGAAAACTACAAGTTGAAAGAATAAAGCTAATTTCTCTTTTTATTACAACTAACGGAGCTACTACAGGTTGAACAAGTTGTTGCACTAATTAGAAAAACTAGTGCGCTAGATAAAGACTCTACTTCGCCTTTGTTTGTTTATGGAGAGGGAGACCGGCCTCTTTTCTTAATCTTGGCAATAACTTGGTTTTTTGTGGGAAGGGGAGCGGGGAAGATAATATATCAAACTACAGCTTCTATCTCTGCACTACTGACTGCTAGGGCTTCTGACCTACTGCTAATTAGTTAGAAAACTAGTGCGCTCTCTACCTTCCCCTCCTTTGTCGGGAAAGAGCTACGCACCTTGATAAGGCACTTTTTACCCATGGATCTTTAGCTTCATGCACTACTGTGAACAATGAGCTTCTTAATGCAAACCAACAATAGAACAAGGACGTATCATGCGCTTGTATTTTCAAACTTTCGATGCGACATCATATTGTAGATAATCTGGGTGCAACTGCCTCCGGCCACCTGCACGGAAACAACTAGAAGAGGTAGGTTACAGGCTTCATCTTCTGCTGATAGGTGTTTAAATTGCTAACGCTTGCCCTAGAGAATTTGAGTTTATTCTATCAAGGCCTCGCAACAACGGAGGAGAGGTAGGTGCACTAAAGAGAAAGCCATGATGCTTAGCTCAGCTAAAAGGTCTACCAGGCTAATGCAACTAGTTGGACTATTTCATAATGTTTACGGAGAAACAAGTCTATATCATAAGAAAAGAAGTATTAATCACAAAGTGAAATCTTACTTTCTTTTTACTTATAATAATGGAATGCAACCGGCTAGTTACCAGCTAGTAGTACCCTTAAATAACTTACTAGGAAGGCAAAAGCTAGTGTTAGCCTGGTTTCCATGGAACTAAGGAAGCGACGGCAAGCAAGTAGATCTCGGAAGCTAATAGTATACTTAGCTGTATAATAGTTCCTTCTTATAGATTAAGACAAGTTTCAAGAAAGCTATAAGTCTCATTTCTACTACTATTGGGGACTCAGAGTTGCACTACTGTCAAATAGAAAAATAGTTGTTAGAGTCACAGGCTTCGCCAAATAGAAATTGTTTTTATAGCTATGCCACAAACAGAAACATTTTTCAATAATTATGTCCCCTTCCATTTTCAATTAAGATTGCATATTCAGATTAAGATAACAGATTCAAATGGCAAAATGAAACCCTCTCCCGAGGTACGAGGGAGAACACCAAACGGGTCCTATCCTTTTGGTCGAGTCCCTACGGGTCGAAGAGATGCATGGAACAAAGGTGTAGTAGAGCGGAAACAACTAGTAGTTATTACACTGCCTTAGGCCAAGGAAAATGTAAACATATGCAAGTAGTTTTGCCTATATTGGAACATAATCTCGTTACAAAGGAAAGGTTATAAGGAGAACCTTTCTCTTCAGAACGTTTATATACATCTTAGGCAGGATGGATTCTTTGGATGGGCGATATGAAACCTCATCTTGGCACAGAAACTGGATTTTGTCTTAACTGAACATGGCCCCTGAAGTTTCCCTCGCGGCATGTGTAGTTTATTTGAGGTTCAACCAAAAACATACATATATAAGTTGTTTGAACTTTCAGCCAAATCCCGAAATAAATACATCGATATAGGAGCAGAGCATATATATATATATTGAACTAGTCCAGGGAGTGAGTTGTGTGCTCGAACCCCTTAATAAACTCCTTAAGGCTTGAACGGCAGAATGTGAGAGCTAACTCCTTCATAAACTCAATGGGTAAGATTATTGGGACTCATTTTTTTGACACTGGTTGGACTCCTCCTACAGGCTACAGGGCTTATGCAAGCTTATCAGGCTTAGTTATGTATAAAGACGAGACTGGCATATCTAAGTTTAACTAGTATGGTCTCCATTAGTGAGATGCAAAATCCATGTACTGGGGTTGGTCCAGTTTCTCCCAAAAGCCTTCGCGGGGTGAAACCCTTCTCCTTCCTGGTGGTCGGGAGAAGCCCATTTTATAGGGAAGAATTTAGTTGGAACGGGTTCGTAGGTTCGACGGAAAGAGAGCTCGACTAAAAGGAAAGGCATAAAAAAGCGAGTAGGCATATTCTAGCAATGATGTCTGTCTTCATTCATCAATTGTATCTGGACCCTCCGCCCGACCCGAAAATAGAAGATAGTGCCTGCCGTACCCACAAAGCATTCCCTCAAGCAATTGGTTTGGGCATCACAAAGTAAGGTAAATGAGTGAGTATATAGAGGTTGTTGGTAAAGAGCAAATGTGTGCTATAGAGTAGGTAAACATAAGTGAAGGCAAATCAGCAACTGGCGTTCCTAGGCTGCTTTAATTCATAACAAGTATTAGGAGTTTAGCTCGGTCCGAAAAGAAGAATGTTGTACCAACTAAGCATGACTCAAGTAAGTGTTTGTTAGTTATCAAAGGGGGAATGCTCTGCTCCAAGTTAAAGTAATTGAGCCGGTATAGAAAGGTTAAGTAAATACGCCCGTCAGATAGTGGTGGGTTGGTAGCTGTCGCAGATAAAGTAGTAATAAAGTAGGCTTAATAAGGTAATACCAATGCTCTAAGTGTGCAAGCCCGTACAATATCTGTAGTAAGGCTGTAGTGACTCAAAAGGGCCGGCAGTTCCAAGGATCCCACAATTGGTGGTACTATCTAACTGACTGTCTGACTGTTGAACCAGGTCCTCCCTCCCTCCATCCATGCAATAAGGGCATGTGGTGAAGTTCGTTGAGGATGTCAGCCACTGAACCTTACTGGGGTTGTGCGAAGACGGTAAGTAGTGGTGGTAGTAAAGAAAGGAAATAAGAAGATTCATAAATAAGATATGGCTTAATCAAAAGGTGAATAATAAAAAAGCTAAAGAAGAAGGTTTGTAAATCGGTGTGAGTCATCTTCCATGTGTTATCTATGTAATAACACTAGATTCGGTGTGAGTCAGTCGTATTCCAGGTTGTATTCCAGGAATTCTTTATATATGTAATAACGCAACGCATCAACCGTCGCGAAGCACCCAATAATGGCGTCCTCCTTGGGCGGGTAGGAAGTCCACTGTACCAACCCACACCCTCTATTTCCTGTTTCCACGTCTACCAACATTTTCTATATCAAGTTGCTCGTATCAAATCAAGTGTTTCCTTCAATCCCAAGCCCCAGCGTAGTCTCCCGAGGTGTTTGCCTTAGGGGTCAAATATTAGAGGCCCTCGGTACTAGGTTTGACGGAGCTTGCCTAGGGTTCCCTCGTAGCAATTGACGGGGCTTGGACCCTAGATCCACCCGTGAGGCGAGAACGTGACGATAAACCCGTGAGGCTAGACCTGACAACCCGAGCGAGGATAGATCAACCCGACGATGATGCTGAGATCGACTAACCCGACCTACGAACCTGAGTGCTTACTGCCTTCGACCTGATCGATCTCGACGATTGCTACCTGTCTGTATCTCTATTGCTTACCGGCTCTATCTCCCTGAGATATATCTTCGATCTTGCCACCTGCCTGACTTCTCTCTAGATTGCTACCTGCCCGTATCTCTATCTTGATGCCCATCGATCTATTTCTACCTCCTGATATCTTCTCTCGAGACTTGCCTGGGATCTTCTATCTCGATACCCGTCGATCTCTTTATATTATACCCGGATCTCCCTTTTCTTGCCACCTGACGACGGACGATACAACCCGAGGCGAGACCAACCCGTGATGCTAGAACGTGATGCTAGAACCTGTGGATAGACCAATCCGTGACGCTAGATATAACCTGTGGCTAGAACCACCCGATCAATTATGCTTCGCGATACAAGAGCAACAATGGATGGATGATGAGTCTGCTTCGCTTGACAAGAGCAACGAACCGGAGAACTGAGATCTTCGATCTTGATACCTGCCCGTCGATCAAATGCTAACTGATGGCGATGAACTTGACCGCTTGCTTGCTTTTACCCTAGAACAACCCGGCTGCTTACTGGCTTTTCATTACTGCTGACTTTTAGTTCGTTACGGCATTGATTGGCCGATCGTTACTTGCATCGTTCGTTACTGGCAGGCTGGTCGAATCCCGGCTGGTCGAATCAACCCGGTTGGTCCAAGAAAGAAATGGCGGGCCGGCTGCTTGCTTAGACACTTTGATCGGTCGTATTTACTTTATAAGCCTACACCATAAAGAATGTTTGTGGTGGGTGGCGAACAATCTGGCGTTGGATCGTGCTGCATGGGAACTGCCCTTCTATTTATTAACTACAGCCATAACTTCATAGATTGCATGGGGGTCAGCACGCTATTACCATCAGCCTGCACCATGAGTTCTTTCTTTGTAGTTTACCTATACTCACGACCCACCTTACTTTACATACCTGGCTCACAGACTTTAACTTATACTATTGTATGGAAGGAAGGGCTCTAAATACACAAGGTTAAAGGCCACCCCCGCACTCTAACAATTATCACTTAAGGGCCACCCTTGCACTCTAACAATTACCATCCCAACAGGCATACGCCTTGCCCGATGCGGACAAGCAACTTCGTACCACCTTTTCACTAGCAAATTGACCACTCGTTTGTTGCTAAGTTCAATGGTCAACGACGCCACCTTTTCGCTCTTAAATTTACCACTTTTCATTGATTTAATGGTGATTTTCAGATCATATTTATATATGTAATTATGGTTGATCATCAAGGTGGTTGATGTGGTGGTTTGCGATCGAGATAACGGTTCGGTTCCACGAGAGAAAGCGAGCTTTTATATTATAGATGCGCGCCCTAGTTTTCGGTTAGGCATTTTCATGGAGTTTAGTACCTATAGCCAGCCCAAGGTTTTATGAGGATGGTCCCAGAGTGGTCGCTTACTTGGCCAATTAGTTCCCGGCAGGGCATGTTCGGTTATGGATCCACCTCGAATTGCTGGTTAGCTGTTGGTGCATCACACACCTCGGATTGGACACTGTTCGGGGAAGGAGCGGGATTTCGTTTAGCTCTGAGCGGGCCAACCCTGAATCACGAGCCTAGTCCAGCCAACCAGTTAATTTGGAGCAGCACTTGGATTGAAAACTCTTTCTCTTTTTCAAAGAATGGGAGACCTTTTGAACTCGCACTACATAATAGAGTCCCGGCACTACAGCTCCGGCTAAGCACACAGAGAAGAGCTAGGAGTAAAGCTTCTGAACTAAACAACAAGCTAAGCACTAGAGAGATAGATAGAGTTAGTTCTCTCAGACACATACTTTGTATGTATGTACCCACACACACCTAAGCATTTTTGTTTTATATCTGCATTAAAAAAAAACAGAACTACTTGCACTAATTTGAATGAACTAGAGTTTCTCTACAGCTAAGAGTCTAAGAAATAAGTGCATTGAAAACTGGATGGACTTCCGGTGGTACTAGCACACTTTGAGACACTTGCATTGGTTGACCTCCAGAAATAAGCTGGCATCAACAAAACCAGAAGGCTACCGGTGGAGACCCAAAGTAGTGCCTCACTAATGGCAACTTGGATTGAGTGATAGATTTCTATTCAGATTATTGTTTGTTACACCTTGGCACATGTTATTGTTTGTTACACCTTGGCACATGCATAGCTCACTTTCTTTGGCACCGGAACTTCTTTACCTTACCCTATGGAGAGGGAGACCAGAAAGCAGCCTCTTATTCTCTTTTTCGAGTTGTTGCACACACACTAATTAGAAGAACTAGTGGCACTAATGTTTTTAACTACAGCGAAGCACGAATAAGTAAGTCTCATTTCTAAAGGAACTGGATGGACACAACCTAGGACAAGTTAAACGTCTCCATGCGAGCTCGTATATAAATGTTTTGATGTAGAGATCTAGAGAAAGAAAGGGCAGGTGGTTTCTATGCACTCAATCCCATCCTGTTTCTCAAAGTAAAGCTATTAGTCCCTTCTCTATTTATGTCGCTAGTTGAGCCTTACTTAAATAATGGATCAACCGCCTTGAACGGATTATTAATTAATTGCGAAGGAGCGCTTCCTATAATGCCTCCGCTTGTGGTAATGCTGTTTATTCTTGAACGGAAAGAACTGGAATTGGATCTAATGGCGAGGACGCAAGCTCTCTGGCGAATATGCTGGATAAAATACTTACATTGGAACTTCAAGCGCGGGTTATAACTCTAAAACTCCAACTAGGCCCATCTCTGCCACCTATGCCTTTGCCTCTTCCGCGGGCTTACATCAACGTCAGGGGTACTCAAGTGAGACAAAGTACATATTCTTAAGCTATCCCCCTATTACTATCTCTTCTCCTAGTGTTATTAAGGTCCGTAGGTGCTTGTCCGCATCGGGCAAGGCTCTTCAATGGCAGTAGAATTGGTTTGAATAATACGCTATGTATTTGCCACCGTCCTAACTCAGCCCGGACAGAGGGGTTCTTTATCTACACTTTGAAAAGGCCCTGAATGATGAAGATGAAGATGGATTACTTAGCTGATTAACTTATTGAAGTAGTAGTTTAACGAGCAGGATTCCCAGCAGCCCCAGTTGAAGCAGTCTCGATCAACCACATAAACTTCTGCATAATATACTGCTGCTTATGATGCTTGCTTAGCCGCGGGTACTGGTGCTAGAACTACTACTAATGCTTACTCTGCTACTACCTTTGCTTCTATCCCAACCTATGTCTTTGCTTATGCTACTGGTGGTGCTTAAACTGAGAGATCGAATTATGCTAATGGATATGCTCGAACAGGTCAATCAGCAGCTTCAACAACAATAGCCCTCGCAGCCGGAGAAACTGCATCCGAAGAAGAAGCCTCAGAAGATAGGACCTAATATGGCCTTATCATGAAGCTTATGGAGACTTATGATTAAGTAATAAGGAGATACCTTAACTTATAATGCATACTTATAATTAGTAATAGGGGGATACCTTAACTTATAATGCATTCTAATAATAGTCATGCTACTGATACTATACTCTATGGGACTTCCTTCATGCTATATAGGGACTTGCTGATACTATACTATCCATCAGTTCAGTAGGGATACTATTATGATGAGGACAAAGCATCTACTCTGGATACTAGGGCTACCTGGATACTATTATGATGAGGAACCATCTACTGTAGACATTCAGTAGACCTTCTGTGCATCTATTTAGGTTCAAACATTGGGATACCCCTACGTGGGGTGACATTGTACTGGTACTGTAAGGGCATAGGGTCAGGATCTTGTATTGTACTGTACTTTAAGGGACGTAGGGTGACATATATATAGGGAAAAGGTAGGGTGACATTGATTTGAAAACTTCAAAACCATCGCAATTTCTTCACGGAGATCTTCAAGAGGAGATCTGCATGAAGAAATAAGGGGCACTCTTCACATCCAGAGGATGAACCTCCCATTGTTGAGCTGCAGCAATGGCGAGCACAATTGTTATAGAATCCATCTTTGCAACAGGTGCAAAGCCAGGTGTACAAAGGAAGGGTGCAAAGTCTACTTCTGCTCCCCATATACTGCCGACTGCGTAAACAACAGCATTGACTACTGAATCTATTCAATCTACTACTGCTTCATCTGTACCTGTAACTGTTCGTTCTGTAACTAATCCTGGTGGTGGAGGTAGTAAGTGGAGAAGATTGCTGGCCTAGATCTGGCTCTGCTTATCGGCCTCTATCTATAAATTCCACTGCGGATTCTATAACTGGAAGGGATCTTGCTGGCTTTCCCCATTGCGCCTGTCTTTGCTGCTTCAATGGCTTCTTCAACGTGTATTTCAACCAGAGGATACGGCTGCTGCCTTTACCTCTGGTGCTACTACGACTGATGCTGGGTCTCTATCTGGATCTGCTACTGTTGGTTCTACTGAGTCCACTACTGCGGCTACTGATGCTTATTTTGATGCTTGCTTTGCTCCAGCTATGCCTTTGGTTATGAACCGCCACCTAGTTCTTCAGCTGCCCTTGGCTATGCTCTATGCTACTTTCTATACTTATGGCTTTGATGCTGGGTCTTGATCTAGAATAGAATATACTGCTACTGGCTTTGCCGCTACATATGCTCCTAGGTATACTGTTAGTGCTGATGCTTAGGCCTATGATGCCTCTATCCCCTGCTACTGATCTTTTTTATTAAAGCCTGGTTTCCAGGGCTGGATCAAAGTAAACTAGGCGCTCTACCGCTGCTGATGCCTCTACTGTATCTGTTTTAGATGCTGCTGTCGGTCAGATACTATATAAGATCTACCTATGCTGGTAGTGCTACTGATGCTGGGTCACGATCGCTATCTCATGAAGGAAAGTACGCCGCCATGCTGTGGGAACTGAATAAATCTACCCATCATGGTTTGGTAAACATCAATTGGTAGGTTGAGTAGGCGGGCAATCAGGCTAGTGCAAGCGCAATAGGGGTTCGGGAGGTCCACAAAGCAGAAGACAGGCTTTCAACAGGGTGATAACTAGAGGCAGGCCATGGCAAAGGCAGGAACTACATAAAAAGGCTAGAAGACGGGAAAGAATGAAAGTCCCAGAAGCTGCTAGGAAGCTTCGTTGCTCACATAGGTTTCAATTTTTCCAATGCCTTTCTTCTTCACTGGAACGTCACTTTTAGTATATATTATGGTTGTATTCCAACATCTACTACTATTATGAATCCATTCCAACCAATATTATTAGTTGGTTGAGCAGGACAACAGGTTGGTTAGCAGGGCAGTAAAGGGTGTAAGGCAAGGCAGTGAGAAAGCAAGCAACCTCAATTAGGTCGTTCATAGGCACTTCATTCTCTTGATCGGCATTCACTTGATTGGTACTTCATGCTTCATGGGAGGAGGATGACTTACATATATATATATTATATATTTATAAAAAGCCCCAGAGCGGATGGACGAGTCAGAGGTCGAATGAAAGTGACGATATAACGTGCTAGAAAGACAATTGATAAAGTTTTCGCAACTGGTAAGATCGTTCTTCCTTTAACCCAACCTTCAGCTTTCTCTTTATTTAAAATAAGAGCCTATTGGCCAAGGACATACTTCTCTTTACTGAAAATAAGAGCTTGCTGGCCGAGGATCATATTAATGAAAACACACTCGAAATAAAGGTTGACGAGGTTGGCATCGCTTCTGATACTGGTATCGTTTATGAGAGTGGTATCGCTTATGAAAGCGGCATCGTTCATTAGACTGGCGACTGGTATTGCTTATGAGATTGGCATCGAAGCATGTTGCTAAAAGACCATTTAGTCGGTAACTTTGTAATGAACTCTTTTTTCTCATGAATGGATGGCTCGCTCTTAGCTTAAGTGAAAGTAATTACGTAGCGCCGCTAATAAGTTGTTCAGAGAGGTGAGTATACCTCCTATCTTTTTGGAGCTGGTTAGAAACATGTTATTATCAGCAGTTTTTCAATTTAACCAGGTAGTTTGTTCATGATTCTACAGCAAGTAGGTTGGTTCATGATCAGGGTTTTATCCTTCAGGGGCTGACCTTGAATCAATACGTTTTTTCACCCAACTTATATAATTGCCTAGCTTCTGTCAACGGACTGTAATTTATTTGCTTGAACGTCACAAGTGGGTTTAAAAGAGTCACTCTTCCCTCAGAGAACTCGTTCACTTAGTCGTTTTCGTTTAAGCTTCCTTTGATTTATGGTTGGCTTTAATTCAAGTAGTAAGTGTATTCAATAAACTTTCCTTCAAGTGAACATCCTTCATCTTTCTTATAGTAGCGCCCCTTAAGCCCTAAGCTTATTTCTATTGCCTTGCAAAAGCTTGGCCCTCAGGTTTAGGTGGGGACGGACCAAAGCAATATACATCTTTTATTACTGGGTTAATAGACTATATTTAAGGTAGGAACTATGGGGGTTTATTACTGGGGGCTAATAGACTCTATTCAAGGTATAAACTATTCTGGTAAGACGGATGGTTATTCGGGTAAGAGACAGGTAGGTCCGGTAAGTAGGGAGGGGTCCTGTTTTTTCTGCCTGCTTTAATAATACTTTGACACAATGACAATAAATATAAGCAATAGAAGCTTGGATCATAAGATTGCATCATAATATTGAATCATAAGATAGCATTGGATCACCAGGTAAGGCTCATGGGTGCACTTCTATTTATTGGCATTTGACTTCATCTTTTGGCAGTCGACTTCATCTTTTCTATTTACTTACTAAAACGTATTGGTCGGGGATAGTGACCGAGGAGCTGTGGTAGGTAGCGAGAAACACGTGTTTAAAGGTTCCTTGAGACGGTTTACCACATTCACTTAAGCTCCCTTTGTTAAATCTTCCTTCACTTAAGCGCGAGCATTCGTGGGCGTAAGGTATGGAGACTAACCATCAGATGGAAACTCAATAAAGCTTAGTTTATTGATTGAATCGCCTTACATATTTTGAGTGATCACGTACTTGCATTAATCCTCTTTCAAGTAGTGATCATGTATTTGAACCAATCCTCATTTGAAGGAACGCGTATTTTAAGAAACATCCTCAAACGTGTACCTTTGCTAGCATCCTCCATAGTTAAGGGTAGGAGACCAATAGCACTGATGATTGCTTAAATGACTTGCCTAGCAAGATATTTCTATTTATACCAATCTATATCAAGCTGGACCGTTCTTGACCTTCAGACAGGTTCAGGTGAAACAGGCTCAGGTGAGGCATGAAAGGGTTAGGACCTCAATAACATATATTTTTGAAATGGCTGGTACTTAATCCCTAACCACTTTAATTCAACCACTAGAATTTGAGGTGAGCATTCATAAGCGTAAGGTAAGGACCCAACAACACCACCCTTCTTCGTAAGCTAAGGTAGGGACTAACTGCACCTTATCTTTGTTTTGTAAAGTAAGCATAGGTAGGGTATGTACCCTCAATGGCCGGTTAGCCAGTCAGTCAGTCAGTCACTATGAGCCATATTCAGATGAGCACCGGTATCACATACATATATTCTTATTGGTAGTGAGGTATTCGCAATTAGTCGGGCGTGATAAGGCAGCTTTATAAGACAGCTTCTATTCAGGTAAGTTTATCGGGGTGAAGACCATCACAACAGTCATGTTTTCCTATTAGTATAAGAGCGCGCACTCAGGGCAGGTATTAAAATGTTAGGAAGCGTAACACCCGACCCAAGTAGGGCGAGGTCAGGTCGGGACATACATATTTTATTTCCGGCTGGTACTTGCCCCTAACCACTTGAATTCTTTCATTCAAGGTGAGCAGTCATAAGCAGCATAAGAAGGTAAAGACCAAGCGGAAAGAGGAGCAGCTCCACAAGGGGCGAGGTACGTTAAGTGAAGAACCCTAACTTGTAGTTCGTGAAATAAAGAATGACCCTCGCATAATTACATATCGCATAATTACATATATAAATAATTTACCATAAACCAATAAGTCTGAATCCAGGAATTTATTTATTTCCAAAAAAGCCCGTGAATGCTCTAAGTTAAAGCAGGTAATGGATCCGATCTCTATATAAAGGTTCTTCATTAATACGTAATGTATGTCAGGTGGTGTGAGTTAGTAACAGTAACTTAAACTAAAGTTAATAAATCCTTTTGGCAAAAGGTAATACAACTGGTCCTGTACCAAGTAAGACTATTGAAGCAAGTGTAATCAAACGCTGGGGTGAATGCAGCTGTCTCGCTCGAATGCCCAAAGTGCTCTATGTTGAAGCCCATCCATCCGTCCGTATTAACAAAGCATGAATTCCTGGTTGAAGCTATAGGTAATGGGTCTGGTGGGTTGATAGAGTAGGTAAAATAAAGGTAGGCTGCTGAGTAAAGTAAATAGTAACAGGTTCAAATGCTGTCCCCACTAAGCATAAATATATAATGAATAATGTACCACCACCTGGAAAAAGTAATGTCTTATCCTACATTAATTATCAAATCTCGATAGAATTTGTCAGGGATTTACGTTAGGTAGCCGGTATTGGGTAGGAGATCTGACAGCCAGGATGGTGCACGTTTCAAACGGCGTCGATCCCGGGAAAGATAGTGAATACAAGGATTTATATAATCATGCATTGGATTGGGGCATAAAAATTTCCAATAATTTAAGAGCCAAATTAATCAAGGACGACTATTAGAGCATTTGCAGACTGTAACCTACAACCTAAGGCTAGACAGATAATTCGCAGTTGGCTCTCATAGTTGAGCCCAGATTAATCAGTAAGAGCCTGGGTGGTTAATAGCGGCGTCGGGAATCATCAATATTGGAATGTGATAAATATGCCGCTGCATATAGGACAAGTCACAGGCAAGGGCCCCCAGAATAAGAAGCTGAGGGTAAAAAAAGCTCCTATCGTAGAGGTGCCGAATCCTTTGTTTTCGGAGGAGGTGCTAGATGCGCGAGTGCATATCCCAAAGGATGAGCACTTGAAGAGATATGTTGAGCAAGCAGGTTCAATTGGTGTATTACGATATCCACGACTATATTGTCTTACCTTAAATTGCACCAGAGCCCTTCATTTGAACATGGGCATTTCCATACATAATAAGTTGAGCACGGTTATTCCCAGCAGCATTGACTCTCACCGGCATCGAAACCTGGCATCAACTGTTGTATGACTAATCGGCACGAACAAATTGGCACGTACTGGAGCTTCAAGCAATGAGATTGTAACAATCTGCACTGAGTAGAGCTATCACTTACTGTATCCAGCCCAGCCCGATGGCTAAACTGATTCGCCCATTTGGTCCATTCGAATAGCGAAGCAGCCATTCCAGTCAATAAGCCCCATTGGATTAGCCAAGGAGCTGAGTATCCTCCAAGCAATGACCGGCTTAGAATGATTGGCAATAACAACACTGGCTGGCAATGAGGACTTACTGCCAATGAAACTGACTATGGCGACCACCTTCCTGGCAATAATACTGGCAATGGCAGCTATGACCTTTTGTAAATGGACCAACTTATAAGGAGCACATCCTTATTGGCGACCACTGACTATTGGCTGATATGAAAAAGGCAATGCCTTGCTCCGGGCGATTATTTTATCCTATCGGCATACTGTTGGTGCCTTTCCCTGTGGAAACCGACTGGGACTTCCTTACTGTGAATAAAAGGCGAAGTGTAGAGCAACTAACTAGATGAATACATTGATTGAATCATGACCTGCCGGCCATACAGCTTGAACTTAACATCTTTACCTTTACATATGCATGCGAGGGGAACAACAAATCTTTGGATGAATAAGATGATCACGGAGTTATCCTAGAAAACCTCAGTGAAACCCCGAGATAAACTCAAAGTTTTCTATCACGGGCGCTTTCTAGCTGGAATATCACTTGCTTGGGATCGCTGGATAGGATGGATTGCCTAAAAAAGGCAGAGGAGATGGAATTAGCTAATTTCACAGGCAGTCCTATTCATTCATTGCCTACCCTCAGTTGCCCTACCTTCCATCCATGTTTGGTTACAGCCGCCTATAAAACCAGGTTCTTGCTATGCCTGGTTCCTCCCTCACTTCCCAGTTCTGTAGGGAAAAATGCGATTTTCGCTGAAGCCTGTTACTCTAAAATGAGAAATATTCCGGGTGTGTACAAAACCCATGAGTTAAGGCTCACTCAGGATATCTAGTTCAGCAAGTAAGAGAGCTACCGAGGCAGTAAGATAGAGGGATAGTTCAGCAGGGCATAGAGCTACGAGGGTCAGGAAAGGCATTTACTTTCCAAGAAGCAATGTCACCTTCTCTATAGTGAATTTACCACCTCGATGGACCAGGTTAACGTAAGAGAACTTAATCGGGCGCCCACCGCTTCGCGCCTTTATCATCTCGCAACGCCAGGTTATAACTAGTGAATTCCCCATCCGCCCCAGCCAGCCGCGGGTCAATGCGCCACCCTTTGCTTAGTTAATATCCCAGTTTCAATTGCATTTGCTCGGTTAAACAATCTATCATCTCCCAATGCCACCTTTCATTAGGTAATTTCCCACTTATTGGAAGGAAGGCACTGCCTCTTCGCGTAAAGATTTATTAAGAGCAGAAGGCCCATACTCTTCTTAGCTATACTGGAGACTATTACATCGTATTAGGGGACTCTTTGGCCAACATAAATTTATGATATCTACTCACCCCAAATGAAAACTCCGAGATAGCCCTCCCCCTTCTTTGGTTGGGTTCGTACCTCACCCCCTTTTAAGACGTTTCAACTGCTACAACGAAGCTTCCTAGCTTCTTGACTCTTTACTACCAACACTTAAACAGCGAAGCCTAATCCACCAAGAATTAACTATTCAACCCAGCATTTTATTGACCTGGCTTAAATTGCGGGAGCTCCGGGAGGTATAATTATTGTGATTATGCATTAATGGCCATGTCTACTTGGACCGTGGTGATCCGCCTGTCGGGGCGGACTCCCTTGGCTCTATACTGATATATAATAACCCGTTAGATAAGGGAGTTTTATCAGGACCTTCCTTCCCCGATAGGGATCTTGTTCTTTCCTCCCCTGCTAGGGTGAACAACAAAATACTGGGACTATGCTTATGGGACATCCAATTTCGCTTGCCTCTGGGAGGAACTATTTCCTATGCTTGCTTCTGTGAAGTTTATATTTAAAATGCTCCTGGGAGTTAGTGATATTACGTATCTAATTAATTACTGGAAGATCCAGGATTCAATAAATTGAATTAAATTAATCTGCTTTTCGTTCCTCTCAATCGAAGTGCGTGCCAACGGCAAATAATAGGTGCCCTGAAGTAAGTTACCCAATATCCCCCATATAACTAATAAAGAAAGAAAAACTTATAAGAGCCGCTCTAGCAAAGAAGCTTCTTGTTGTGTCCTCTCCTTCAAAATAGCAAGGAGAAGACCTAACCGGGATAACTCATGAAATGCGTAATCTATACTAATTGTGTCTGTACTATCGGGCGTATTGGTTGGGGGCGGGTTGTATCATCGAGTGGTATCAATTCCTTAAAACTACTTATGGGGCAAGGCAGTATTGATCAATCCTCCTAATCACGGGGGCAAGCCATTAATATGTGTATTGAACGGAATGCGTCCTCTTATGTTACGTGAGAGGGGGTAATGATGGATGATAAACTATTAATTCATCGAAGGAAAGGTAAGTGAGAATGTCCCCTCCCTCGATGGGTGAACTTATATCCTTCTCGATGGGGCCGTGAGAAGAGATAAAGTTAGAGATCTAATTGTGTTGGATGTCTACTCATATTGGGCTGTGATAAGGGTATTTGATTGGTACGCTGGTAAATAGGGGGACGATCTATTGGCAGATGTATAAGTTGGACCGCCTCTCCCGGAATCCTCCTGAGATTAAAGACTAAAAGAAATGCCTCTACTGTAAGTAAGGTGTTTCTTTTTTCAGCGTGCAATATATATATATATGTTATTAGAAAACACAATAGGCTCATCGACTTCTCAAAACGCCATTGTAAGTAAGATTGTGCATCAGTTAAAAAACATAAAAAAATACGTCCTCCATGGGTCCCCATAAAGGAAGACATCCCCAAAAAATCCAATTTAGTTTCCTGATTAGGAGGCCCTAGCTGGCCCCCAAAGAAAAGAAATTGAATTGAGAAAAACAATTAGGCACTCCTACCCTCGGGCTTCGCGCGATGTCGGCTCTCGTACCTCTCCCACTTTTGTTGAGCGGGTTCGTATCTCGATCTCCTAGCGTCCGATCGAAGGGAAAGTCTCCTCACCCCCACCCAAAGCTCAGGCAGGATATAGAGTGAGGCAAGGCAGAAAACATAGAGGGAGTTCAGCAGGGAACTACTGATGGATATGTAACCTTTGCCGACTTCAAGTCCCATCTGAATGGACCAGGTTCATATTATTCTCTTTCTATCATCCGGAGACGCCACCCTTTGTTACTTAAATTACCAGTTTGAATTGCTAAGTCCGATGGTCAATGAAAAGCATTTGCAACATCCACTTTGTTTAGTCAATTTCGATGGCGGCCTTCTCAGTCGAGCGTGCTTCCGCACCCACCTTCGTTGGGCCGGGTTCACTATCCTCTCCCGCTGCTCTTTTCTCTCTTCAACCGAGACAGTCTCGACTGCGTAAGAATAAAAAGCAACTGCTGAACCAACCGGATAAACAACAGAATGTACTTACTCATCCGAATCTGCTCAATCTACTGAATCAACCAAATAGACTTCTGGATTGACAGGATCCGACTCTTCATCTCTATCATGTCTCTCACGAAACTTTTCATCTCTATCACGGTCATCTGTACATGGCACTGGGTATCGATCTCGGTTAAACTTACTAACCGACTGATTTACCTGGACCTGGAACTGCCTGTGCTGCATCTATATCTATATATGATGCTACGACTCGTGCAGCTGTCTATGCTGCGGGAATTGGATCTAGGTATGGCTCTAGGTATGGAATAGTAAGTGCATATTTCCTTCCTTCATCTCTACCACGAGCACCTGGATCACGAGCAGCTGGCTCAGGTTCTGGACCACGATCACGAACATATGGATCAGCATCACGATCATCAGTAGTAACTGGCTATCGACCTGCTTCATTAACAGAATCAACAGCGTAATAAACTAACTACTGAAGCTAGCTACCTTTACTCGATAAAATGCAATGGCTTCAACTAATGGTGCTGAAACCTGGGCCTATTTATTGGCTCGGCTCTTGGATCAAGTGAATGAAACCTGGCATTGAAGCCGGACATAGAATACCGGAATATAGTGGATCGCCACCTACCTGGGTCGAGTGGCGGCAAAGATAAAGTAGCCGCAAAGAAACCTGGCATCGACTACTGACATCACAATATGTAATTGCCTCCTGGCTCGACTATGGGCAATAGTCAATCGGCACTGATCGGCTAGGACTAGCAGCAAGTAGTCTGACGGCTATGATGGGCTATTGGCAATGAGGGGCTATTACGACTGGACTATTGATTACCGTTGGCTATGACCACAGGCGATCAGCGACCACACTGTCTCTCAGCAATGACTGGCCTGGATTTTCTATTTACTCAACTATATCCTCTCCCTCCTCCCTTTGGTCGAGCGCATAAATGTCCTATCTTTAGTGTATCCTTGTCGTGCGAACACTAAGACAGTCATTAGATGAGGTAGTAGAGTGGTGACTGACTGCTTCGACGGATATCTTCAGACAAGTCCAGGGAGGTCCTTGTATGTATAACCCATACGCCTATAACGAAAGTAGACGCCTAATGAACTACTGAAATGAGTGGATTAAGGTAGTGGGAGAATATGGTCCCAGATGCTTCCGCCTTGCGCGAAGTGTTTTCATAATGTAAAAAACTATTTCATTTCGGGCTGTCTGTCTTCATTCATCGATTGTATTCTTATTTCTCTATTCTTTTCTTTTTTCTCTATTCTTTTTTATCTATCATATCTATTCTTTTTTTTTTTTTCTCT
>Ga0233342_1000175_pt1 | contig 19848 bp, 4 predicted proteins | sample GEONDECOMP273_FD_180706 | JGI IMG/M metagenome (GOLD analysis project Ga0233342, IMG submission 180706) | Leaf litter microbial communities from Shasta-Trinity National Forest, California, United States - GEON-DECOMP-273 | ecosystem: Environmental > Terrestrial > Plant litter > Unclassified...
CAAGTTTGCATAAGAGGGTGCCTGGCCGGATTTTCTTTCCCCACTAGCCCCTCCCCACCCCAACATTCTTTATTTCTTCATTATTTCATTATCAAATTCTTTGTTCCCCGACGCTAAACAAAAGTGTATAAGTGGGCATTGGAAGTGGTGTCGCAATTATAGTTGCTACCAATATAAAAACCCTACTCTATTTAACCTTTACGATGGCTTGCTTTCTCCCGGATTAAAAGAGTTACTTCGCGAGGAGGATCTAATGCCAACACTAAGACCATCTTTATATTCAGCTTACATTATTTCGTGAGTTGAGTTCCTTCCCCAAAGGGTATAGATTTTAGGGGGTCGGGAAAGCGACTTCGTTCCTTTCCGAACCTTTAGTAATTATTGCATAAATAAAGAAATCGGTGAGGAAAGCAGGTTCGGTATCATCCCGAGGAAGAGGAGTTATGCTCATGGAAAACCCTGCTTAGACTCATTATAAAAGCATTCGACCTTATTATAAATATAAGGGGGAAGTTGTGGGTCAAAGAACTGGCTGGCACTTAAGCACTTAAACCTTGTACTTTTTTACTAAAACATTTTGAGTTGGGCTGGCTCTTAAAAAAAGAAGAGGATTTTAAATACTCATAATAGGCTCCTGTGTTGCCAAGTATTAGTATTTAAGCACCGCACGCGAAGTTGACCTTCTTTTCCAACCTAAATAGTAATAGTAGGGCCCACCTTAGATGATAATAGTAGGGCGGTCACTTTTTACGAGGCATATGAGAGTTCGGCTTTAACGATTACTACAAGGGATTAGACGGATGGTTGGTGGTATTGGCTAGAGGTCAGCTTTTAATCAATAGTAGGGAATGGGTTCAGGAGCGACATGGAGGGTGCTCTTACCACCTGAAAAAAAAATCCCAAATACACGGGCCATGGGCTACAGACCACACCGATGCTATATTTCAATAGCACCACTATATCGAAGTTTAGTTTTGTCTCTGGCCATGCCTCAGATAGACTGTAGTAGAGTGAATCAGTACCGCTGTAGCGTCCCGGCTTAGCCATGTTCCATTCCCGTCCGTCAGTTATGCTTCAACCAAGACGTAATTCAATTTCCCTCAGCCGGGTCTTACAATTGGAGGGGTTTACGGGGATGACCAAGCGGAGTTCTCGGTAAAACCATTATTATTCCGATACTTATGGCTGGCTGATGTTCTCGCACCGGAGCCTTAAGTCTTTGCATGACGGAAATGAAGTAATCTGAAAATGGAAAAGCTATTATTAATGGCAAACGAAGTAATACACCGGCTATCTTTTTGTAGGTTCGTGGGTAGGGAATGAAAATGGCAATAGAGTTGTGGAACAGGAGTTACGAATTCTCTGCTGGAGATGGAGGTTTCTTGAATGATCCACTTGCTGGAGCTCGCTGATTCACTAGCTAGAGAGGAAACTCCAGTTTCGTTTTTTTCCATATGGGGAAAAGATATCCGCTTACGACTGGCATTACTTCTCGATCCCCGTACTCGTCAAACAAGTGCCATGTTCCCACGGGATGGCTGTAGTGCTCGAATCCCTGGCGTCCCAGTTTAGTTTTCAGGTTCCACTACTTCTTCTTTATTATTAAAGGCTCGCATGTATTACTTCGTTCCTGAGGCCCGGCATAACTAGAAAACTATCATAATTTATTAGCGGATATAATGTGCCAGCGAGTTGGGTTCTAAGGAGCTGCCTAGTTTTTCCATGCTTTCCCTGTCGTCTCATGTAATGGAAAGGACCTGAATCGAACCCCAATCCCCGATACGATACATTCGTCTCACTTATTGAACCGGATCAATTTCCGGACATCTGCTGCTTGGAGAAGGATATCCATGAAACGGGTATCAGCTTGGGGTTTATGCAATAATGAAAATGAATTGTACAGTTACTTTTGATCTATAAAAGGGCACCCCGTCATTAGAAAAGGGGTCGGGGAGGATAGTTTTTTAGGCCATACCGACAGTTTCCGAGTCCATTAGAAACGTATCAACAAAAACATTTCATCAAGTCAATAAAATTGGAATTAATAGGGAGAGGGCTTATTAATAACACAGCTTCCTGAAATTCGTATTGGGATAAGGGGGTTGGGAGCACTGGGATCAACATGATTGGATGCTGAGGATAGCGCTCCCACTATTTTGGAAAATTGCCGCTATCCGGAGTTAATATAGGGTAGGACCAGGCTTTATTGTTGGATACTCCCCTATTAGTATAGAAAATATAAGCATTCCGAAATTTATCTGGCTGATAGTATTTGTTCCCCGGAGCTGGTGGGGTTAAAGGTACGTGCCCATTAATGCCAATATTCTTTTTATTTCCTCTCCTTTTAGTCGAGACCTCCTTCCGTCGGACCTCCTTCCACGCGTAATAAAGATCTGTGTGTACTTGTTATAAAATTAGCTACTTATCCATATCTCAAATGCTAGATGTATCCATGGTACAAAATGACTTGAATGGTATATATCTAAAATCCCCTCCTCATCCTGTACTAAACTTTGTGCCTTAGTATCTATACCTAATAGTGTAGGAAGAGAAAGTGCTAGAAGCTTCTCAGCTTGTGATCAAACTTGTCTCCTAATGCTAGTCACATGAGAATGTATGCTACAAAAACTCCTTTAGATATATGCTCTAAAGACGAATACCTGATCTTTTAGTGATATCACTTGACCCTACAGCTCTATTATATTTATATATAATGATATGAGTTATGTGTCCTTATAAACTAGACTAGTGCTAAATATTGTCATCAATCCCATAGTGTCTTAAAGACTAAACTGGGTTTATATCTATTGTTGTTTGATATAGCTACTTAAGCGAGAAAAGGCCGTAGTGTTCTACACCCATCAATCTTAGTCTTAGGAACTCGATAAAGCAATACATATCAGAGCATAGGAACATTACCCTTACTAACCTTGCCTTATCCCTATCGATCTACTAAGGGTAATACTTATACCTATGCTTAGACTGCTGCTTCTCGATCAATCACTACTTCATCTACTTACGGTGCTTATAGGGATGGATCTATATCTCTTACTGGTTAGGATGCTCCTACTTAAGCTGGGTACAGGGAGTGGTGCTTCAATCAATTAGAAAGTAGGGCTCTATTCAACAAATACTCTCTATTGTTTATTATATCTCTATTAGACAGATAAAGATACTCCTGGTTTTATTACCTTTAGTTTAGCCATACCCGCCCAACAAAATAAACAACCCTATACTCTTTGGATCAGCTCTCAAGAAGCTCTTCTTTCCCTCTATATCTAGATCTATAAGCCCACGCAATTTATAGAGAATCAGCTTAATGTTCTTTCTTTAAGCGTAGTAGCGTGAACTCATAAATTAATCTAGTCTCGTGCTAAGGGTTAATTACAGTAATTATATACTACTAGAACCAAATGCATTACAGCTTACACGTTGTTATAGTATCTTAACCTGTAACACAGCAGCGTATTGTCACTGACCACCATTAAGGGGAATTAGTCATAATACGGCAAATTAAAGTAAGTATTAGCCCACATAATAATAAGTAGTTAACATCATTTCAAGATAACGGGCGTAAACACATAACAGCAGATGATTACAATATACAAGCACGAATTAAGTATTATGGCATAGTTACTTTCACTAATACGCTAAGCTCGAGTACTAGCACCTGAGCATATTTATTAAGCAAGTTATTTTCCTCTTTTTGTGCAGCTAGTAAGTTCTTATTGGATTCGTTGAATTAGCCAATAAATTTGATACCACTAGTACTCAGCCTTATAGTATAAGTATTCATGAATAATGTAAACCCTTTTTTCATTGCTTCCACGCTCCCACACTGAATTGAATGACGACGTGGCGGTGACCCAATCTATTTGGTAGGCATCGAGTCTTATGAACTGAATAAATATTGGCATATCAAATTAGGTGTTCCAACAGTTCATGTTGTTATCCTTCCCTCCTTTCCGTGTCGGTGCGTAGTCATTGTTGGAGATCAGCCATTATACCTTGTCCAGAATAAGGTGCAGTTTCAAGTAGTTTCTGCAGTGTGGAGCTATAGTGGAGTGGAGCCTAGCGATTATAGATCAACCGATTTATTATGCCAGGTGTACACTGTTGTTGACCAGCCAGAGATGGAAAAGCAGCTTGCAAAGGTTCATAGGAGACTCGTGTTAGGGCAGCCAGCTTGGATACCGTCATCATACTCCGTCACATGCATACAGCAAGCCCAGTTCGATCCAGGGTTCTTCTCGATTCATTCATTCATTAGGGTTCAAATGCTCATCGATCAATCTATTCGGGTATAGAAGCTTAATGCATTAATCAATAGTAGTAGCAGCTATGGGTGGGATATATAATATAAGCAGTTCTTTTTTATGCATAAAGTAGGGAAGGTATGTGGCTTCGGTTCGGTGTTAAATCGTTCTATTCCGCCCGTTAAGGTGGTTGCTCACTCTCCCCCAATTATCAGTTGTTTCCGGTAAGTGGAATGTTTACTATTGATCGTAAGGTTGACCACTGCTCTCCTTTCCCCGGATTTACCGCGGAAATGCTTCCAGCAGAATGCCTTTCCCACTACTTTGAACCCGCCTTTGCAACTATTACTTATCTACCTAAAGACGTGGGCACCATTCTTTTTATCCTTAAGCACACTCTAAAAAGAAAATCCCTCCATGTTAGTTTGGTGGGACATATGGTTGGGACATATTTTAAAAATCTTATAATTTGAACATTTTGCCGTAGTCAAAACCTTTTAATGAAATTCCCTATAAATCGACGGAACCACATCCCTCCTATACCCTTGAGCCCTCGAACTAGAACTATAAATTACTTACCGCTACCGAACGATCCTAAGGCTCGTGGTTAGGCCCTAAGGTTGACCATCCAGGTAAGGTCCAATAGGGTCGGTCTTGCGCCCTATTCCACCAGTTATCAGTTGATCAGTTACCTTCCATCTTTAGACACTACCTTTTTACTATCAAATACACCGCCTAACGAAGGGGATTTCTCGCTTGCCCAGGGCAGGGTACAACGGTGGTTGAAACAGGGTCTCGCCCGCAGTAATTACGCATATAACAAAAGATTCCCAGGTTTATTCAATTCATTTTATAATAAACTAGAATTTTTTCGGGGGACTTCAGGCAGGCTCTAAACTTCTTCTATGGGCATTTTCACCGGACACACTATTTTTGATCCTGTTTTTATACTCCTCGGCTCTGTCTGTTGGGAATGGGATCTTGCTCCTGGCTCTGTGCCTATATAGTACTGTAATCTCGCTCCTTAGTTTACTCATCAGGGAAAAGGACTCCTGCTCTCTGGTCATCAGGCTCTGATCCTCAGTCTAGTGTTATCATATAGGGTATCTTTACTGTGCATCCGCAGTGGTGAACGTTATTAATCCTGTGGCATGGTGGGTGTTCCAGGCGAAGAGGGTTTAAAACCCCTTGCCGTCTCTTAGCTTGTGTGTTTTATCTAATGGGCATCTGTGCATGGTTATCTGAGGTAGCCCTTAAGTAAAGCACATATAATATGGCTGTCCCTCCCGATTGCATAGTCCCTGGTGTAGCTCGGCATAGTGGAATCCCCGAGAACTATGGCATCACCTAGGGAGTGAGTAAGCAACAGCTAAGCCAATATGGATTTTTGTCACCAAGCAAAGGGGCCCTTCACTGTGCCTATTTGTAAATCCTAAATAGGGTTGTACATATCATTCATTAGTATGTCAAAATATAGAAATAGGTTCCACCTTGTCCGGAAACTATCATCATGCTTCAGTAGCTTATTAACTCAATCCTAATCCTACTCAATTAAGAAAGACTACAATTGTATAAATGGACGGGTGGTAAACGGAGTTTAGAAAGAATTCCATAAACATGTACAAATACTCGAACTACACTGAGAGTAAAAACTACATTATATGTAAGGGAACATAAGCATTTGTTGCTTCTTTATAGATGATAGATTATTACCTCGTGAGCCTAGCAGCGCGGAACGAAAGCCTTCTAACACCTTAAGCCTGTTTCAGGCACCAATGATTTGGGGTCAGTACAAAGTACCAAGACTAGATGCGCAAATGATCATGCCCCAGGTTCCAAAAAATAGAACAGAGTCCCTTCCCCTCCTTTGTCGGGAAAGAGCTCCGCACCTTACAAAAAGATCCGTTGTATATTAAGAGCCTACGCACCCAGACCATAAGGTGTACACTTTGTTACATAAGTTATAGCAAGGCCCTCCCCATTGGGAAAGCCTATTATATTCCCTCTCCTTTTAGTCGAGACCTCCTATCCTTTTAGTCGAGCCCTCCGGACCTTCCTAAGGACCTCAAATTTGAGACAGTTCAAGCCCGGCATTCGTTTAGTATGGGCCATTAAAAGACTTTCATATATACTATGTACTAGGTATTTTTCTTTGGTCGAGCACTTCATTCCTATTACTTTGGTCTTCGCGTTTGGAAGGATATAAAAGTGGAGGGGAGATTAATAAATCTCAAAAAGATGAACCTGGAAAATAAATGGATGGACTCTTATAGCATCCATATAGACTAGGCAGCCAGGCTTTTATCAATAAGTGGTAATTTTAGGAGATCAAAGGTGGCCTATAAGGGTTCTAATAGTGAGAATGAAAACGCTCGTAAAAGTGGGAAATGAAATACTGAAGGCGTATCAAGATGCGAATCTGGCCTATCGATATGGTAATTTGTAGAGTGCAAAGGTGGCCTATCGGGATGGTAATGTAGAAAGAAGCAGCACCAAAAGCATCGGAAAAGGTAGGATAAGGATAAGGATCAGGTTCAGCTAGAGACTGACTGGCTTTCGTTCCAAAGAGACTGGTTTTCCTGCCTGCCTGTACAGAGAATGGCCTTCCTTCCTCGCCCTCCTACCTAAGAGCAAGGGAAACCTTGATGGCTTTTCTTTCTGGGTGGGTGGGTATGATACACGCTTCCAGAGGTATCGGTATAGGACGCAAAGCCCCACGCACCAGATAATACGGAGCAGCAGCGAGAATGACTGGATAGTTTTTCTTTCTTGGATAGAAGTATCCTATTGGGGTTGTTAAGTAAGTATCCGTTGTGAAATATCCTATTTGGAGTACCCTGTGGGGGGTATCCTACTGGGTTTTTGAAGTATCCATTACTCTACCCTTCGATGGAGAAGTTAAGACAGGTGATTGGTTGTTCCCGCACCGGAACCGGCACCCGGGTTGTTCCCCTAACTGTAGTTATATATGAATCTATACTATTGGTCGGTCTTAGGCAGTCAGTCGGTCAGTTACATCAATTGGTCGGTATCAGTCAATCGGTCGGTATAAGTGGGATAGATTGAGTAACTGGATAGCCGGGGTAGCCGGGGTGAGTAGCCTTGGTAGCCGGGGTATATAGCCTGGGTGGTACGCAGCAACAGTGCCTGGATAGATTGATTATTACTGTCGGAAGTACTACCTACCTACCAAAAGAAGTACTGCGGAAATTGCGCGGAAGTGAAAATGATCAATTAAACAACTACTTTACTGTTCTACTCGACTCTACTGGTTGGCTTATCTCTTATTGGCTTATTTACAGCTGTATTCCCTATCTCGTCTGCCTATATTGCCTATCCATCTATCATCCATCCATCTCGCTTGCCTAGCCGCCGTCCCTATCTAGCCTATCTAGCCTATCTTGCCTATCTATCTCACCTAGCTTCCTAGCTTTCAACCTATTATAACATTATGTAAGTACTTATGGGGATTCGAGTGCAATAAGCACATTCCAAGAAGATGAACTAGTAAGTGTATACTATTATCCATAACTAGTAGTGATACTATTGTAGTATAAGCACACTGTATTCAGCTGAGCAATGGCATGGTAAAGTCAGCTGGTATATACAGTAAGCTGATTCTAATTAGATTATGTAGATTACTAGGCTTGTTAGTAATCATTGATATCAATCACACACGTTTAACAATAGCCATCATGAATACGGTGATAAGCAGATCATCAGTATTACGGGATAGAAAGAGCTAAGGATATGCATATCATATGAAACTAATATTGAGTACCACTAGTGTCCATATTAACTACAAGCTTTATGTGCATATATATATAGATAGGATATAGATAGGAGCAATGGTCTTTTTTCATAACATAATGAAAGAGTAAGAGCAATACAATAAGCACAACATATAAGGGAAACTACAGCTTTTTTACCAGTATGATTACAGTGGTATAGCTCTATGTTCAAGCTCAAGTAAACCTATAACATGAATAATATGAAGATACAACACAAGTATTTCTAATGGTTCAATTTACACTAAGCTCTATAACCATGCATTCATATGTATGTACCTTTTATTCTACTATCTATTTCATAACCAGGCAATATGAATCCTTACAAGTCCAATCAGTGTAATTGCATAAAATATGTCTAGGCTCTATCACTTAGAAAAAGCTGTGTAACATGATAACCTTATGCTAGTACCACTAGTTACATCACTAACACTCGCCTCTTTTCCATAATAAGTAAGAGCTAATATACCATGTACGAGCCTTGTGTGATAGAGAGAAGCTAAGCTTAAGCTATGATAATACTAATAGCTCTGAAAGCTGAAGATACTGTACTTAACATATTACATCATTTTAAAATACCGTTGTTCATATTCACTATAAGCTATTATGGAGTTACTTATCTCACATATTATATATGAGCAAACTAATGACGACGATCCTTATCAATACTAACACGTAGCATTAAGATTACCAAGCATGATTTATTAGGGATATAAATTACTCCTATATAAGGGTATTCAGATTATATGCAATATGGAGCTAGTTGTAATAAAGCTGAGCTCTTAATATGGAGATTCTACATGTAGAATAGTGATACTAGCTTATTTATTATGTAGATTACATTGCACTGATTTAACACATTAACAAAACTTATATCGTGCTTATTGGTTTAGCTGTTACTTATGGAAACTAACATAGGTTAATTACACATACTGCTTACTATTCATAGGGATTAGCTTATCTATGTTGAAAGCTTTTCATCTTTAGGTTCTATAAGGCTGGGCAACAACGAGGGAAGTAGATGTGCTCAGGGGGAGGTGGTTTATGCTCGCCTGGAGAGTTCTTTATTTATAGCGCACATCCGACAGAGGCGTGGTCCAACGGACGGAAAATAAGGTTCTCAAGTTGATGGATAATCCATTTATTACAATGCACCTGTGATGGGTCATACATCTCATTGACAAGCACCTGTTGCCTATGCCAGGATTGCCGCTGCTACTCAAGGAGTATTTTGAAATGCCAGTCATAGCTAGCCGGGTGTGTGCAGTGATGGCCAGGGGTGTGTGGGATAGCCATGCGTGATGTGAGGATGGCCCATTCGGCGGGTTTGTCGAGCGAAGCGTTCTTCTGTCAAGGGGAGAAGGAGGAAGTTGGAGCACAAAGAGTTAAGAAGGTGAGGGTGGAAATAACGTATATAATATAGGGTAGTTGGTCAACGCGGAAGGCGATCCGGAATAGTTAATTAACTGGGTTGGATCGGGTTCGGTGCATTTAGCGTTTTCCCGACATAGGCCAATCTGCATAATTTAGGGAGAACGCTACCCCCTACCTGACCGTACCGGCAAATCGAGGAAGACGAGGGAAAAAAACGGGGATATGTACATGAGCCTGAGGAATGGGTTCAAATAAGAATAATTATAGAAAGGGAGACCAACTGGAGCAAATCTGTCTCTAGAATTATAAAAGAGAAGCATGATGCATCCATGAATTAAAATATAATGATGAGGAAAAAACCCTAATTGTGAGGAAGGCCAGGGATAATACAAGAAAAGGGCAAGGCTACCTGGACTCATAAATCCCAACTAACTCACTATACTAATAAGCTCCAATAGACCCCATTAGACTAGCCCCAACCTAGCTCAGAAGAAGTATTCAAGCTCTGCAATGGTTATAGACCCTCCCGCTAGCCAACTCACAGCCCTGCAAAGTATTATAAAAAAGTTTACTAAATTAATGCAATGTTGTAATTAAATGGTGAATCAACGTATAGTATACGTATGCCCCTAGGTCTAGTTGTTGGAAGGTAAGAAAGGGCAAGGTCGAGGCATAGAAGGAGGTATGCGAGGTCGGTTTAACCATGTCACTCTGGGGAGGCTTTATAGTGGGCTTTAGCCCCTCTCCCTGAATATGTATCTATTTTATCCTGTGGTTAAGTAAAGAATTAGCTAGGCTCAAAGTTTTAGTAGTAACCCATTTCCAAACCTCTCGATCTGCATTATTCAGTCAGACTGCCCGCTAAAGTAATTGGTCATAACAATATAAGGATCACTGTGAGGCCTACGTGTTTTTTATTACTATAGAAATTGGGCTGCCTACTGCGAGAGTACTGCTTCACCCATTGACCTGTTCCCACGGGGCGGATAGAGTACGTGATAGTGTATCAAGTAATAAGGCCAGGTTATCCCTTTCTTTCTTCCCTTCCCAGCCTGCCCAAAAAAGATAGTAGTGCTAGCGAGCGCGGAACCACCTGAGCATGTCCTCTATTTGGCATTACCTTCCATGCCTACCTTAGGATTGTCTTTTTATAAAGTGGACTTCACTTTACTTATATTTACTTGGCCGGCATTCCTCTCCCGATGGTTGAGCGACTTCGTACGTAAATTCAGAGGCTATTTTAAATACTTTCTAAAGTGTGGGCCCTTAAAATCCTTTCCTGCCTGGTGTACACAGGTGAAAAATAACAGGCATAGCAAGCCCGTCTTACATAATAGCAAGGCCCTTACACGTTACAGTAAGGCCTTCCAAGGTTATCTGGTAAGTTTATCCCCTCTAATTGAACCCCGGTAAGTAAGTCGAGTCAGTCGAGTCCACTTAGCTACCGAACTCAATTAAATAAAGGCGTTAAGTGCTGAGGGTCGTTAGACAGACGTAATTACGTATAGAATATATAGAGATCCTCTCCCTTCTATCTCTTGCTCCACATCCTCCACACACGAGACACGTGCGTGAATTGAATATGGGGCGACCAGTTAAAGCACGGAAGGAAGGAAAATTCGATCCTATATATCTATATATATAATAGTGAGTCTGTTGGGCATGGAATGCCCCCCCAGCTGTAGTTCTTATCCAAGTAGTAGTTCTATTATGTGTAGATGTAAAGGTAGTCGGTAATGAGACCTCGCACCTATAGACTATAGTAACCCCTCAAATAATTGATTGAGCAAAGAAAGATCAAAGCATCTCTTTAGATAGTAAAGCTAGCACCTTGCCCAGATCTTTTATATAAGGCGTAAGGAGCGGAGACAGAGGCAAAGACAGCTTCAGGACCGCAGGTGAAGAGCCAGAAATCTAAGCCAGCTACCAGCTTGCCAGTAAGAAAGACAAAGTAAGAAGCTAGGGCTTTGGATTTTAGAGATCGAGAGCCAGTTAGATATTATACAGTCTAAGGAGTAGGTTGAGATGCAAAGCTATCAGTAGTAGTTAGATATTTAGTTCAATAGCCTACAGCTAACAACCCAGTTTAATATCTAGATGGAACCCCACCCAGGAGCAGGGAGGGAAAGTAGCTAGTTTAAGGATAGAGTGAAGGCAGAGTCAAAAGCATAATAAAGTGGGCGAGGTATGGACGCCCTGGCTCAGGCATAGAGGATCAGAGCAGGTGCGGAACCAATTCATTCAATAGGCGAGTTGAGAGCAACGGTCAAAGTTACAGGAACACGCCGTTGTCACCAGTGGTCCCACCTGGCCATCTGTGCTTGGAGCCTTAACTACTGGACGGACACAGAGTCACAGCCTGGAGCGTAGGCCAAGCAGGGAAGCGAACAATTGCTTACCTTCTCTACGAGAATAAGAATTCACCTTCGTAGCGCTCAGTTATAAAATAAAACTTAGCCCGAACGCATGCACTATTTCAAAACCCAGTGAATGACCCAGCAGGAGATGCTGCTACTGGGACTAATGCTGGACTACTGCCAACTGCTATTGCTTATGGTTATTCCGGTTCTGCTGATTCTGTTGCCCGTCCCTACTGCTCCCGAACACTACTCTCAATTATGCTTAAACTATCGCTGCTTCCCTTACTGCTGCCGGTTCTACTGCTTATTCTGCTACTGCTGCTGGGAATACTTCTTTACTCTCTATCTTTCCCTTACTACTCCTTCTACTCTTTCCTTCTACATAGGAGGGTATGTTATCTAACGCTCAGGCCCTACCGCCTTATACTTGTTGGGGAATAAGCAATGAATGGTGGTGGTTTAACGCTTGCCTCCATATTGGTGATTGATCCTACCGTCCGCCTTCTCTATCACCTGCTGATTGTTCTCTCTTCCTCCTCAACCTTTCAACTTAACACCCAGTTAACTTAACTGCTGCAGCTGTTATCAATTACGTCTGCCTCCTCATATTGGGATTGAGGTAGCCCACCTTCTCTCTACACCTACTGATATATTCTTTGCTATACCTACTTGACCCACCAACATTCCATCCACGACGCTTCCATCCATGCATCCACGCAACGCATACGCGCCATCCTCGTATTCCGTTCAATTCGTACCTGCTATACCCTTCAAGGTACCACAACGGGAAGAAATCAGGTGTGCTACATAAACTCAGGTAGGTTAACTGGGTTTGAAGATGACTACTAACTGGTTGATTCGAGAACTAATTGCTATTGGGAACTACGGAAACTTAACCTCACTTAGTTATAATATAAACTCCCCTACTGCCTTGGGTTGGAATAGCCTAAAGTAGGTACTCCTTGGGATATGAATTAAAGCTATTACATATTGCCTCAGAGCCCTAGGACCTATGAATGAGCCTTTTGCCCTCACTTTAAATGCTTTTCGCACGTATTCGATCTTTAAGTGCTTTAGTTAAGGCATTATAAGTCTTGTCATACTGAAGGGACTGATTCTTACAGCTACTGCTACTGAAGGGACTGAAGGGACTGAACTGACAAACATCCTTTCCGTTATTACATATAGAATCTTTTTGAAGGAAGGGCTTCCAAACCACTTGCTGAATGAAGGAAAGAGGACCTCGCCAATGAAACTACTCCATCCCTCACAATCTTACTTTTCACTGACTTGTTAGTTCCAAATTAACACTCTGACTTTTAGTTCCACAGGGCTGGGTACACGGAAGAGAAGAAAATGAAGGTGCGCAGCTACCCGTGGGTATATATTTAAGGGGCAGGGGAAGGAAGAGAAGAAAATGAAATGTGCTCCTTCGCTCTCCTTAATAGGTGAGGGTTAAATGAAATGTGCTCCTTCGCTCTCCTTAATAGGTGAGGGTTATATAATATGGGGGTGGTGCTGCTTTTGTCAGGTTTTTTATTCGCTGTTTCAAGGCTTAAGGGTTTATATATAAGGGGGGCCGGGTTAATGAAACAGCAATTATTAACTACAATAATTGTTTAAAATCACCATATGCTGCTAAGAATTATGCCTCAACTAGTGCTGCTTTGACTGGGACTTTTGCTCCGATTAGAATGAAAAAGAACCATGAGGAGTCGCAGAAGCAATACAAACCACAGGACCGAATTGGCCCCAACTCAGCTGACGCGGGCATTTTCGGGGAGTAGCCCGCCATATACCTCATAACTTCTCTTCTTAACTGCCCCTTATGTACATAACATAAAAACTTTTCCTTATTCAACAACTTCGGATTGTTTCAACTTCCTTTGTCTCCGGCCAATGTGTACCATATGAGTGACCATTGGGATGATCGTCCCCGTTTCAAGTAGAACCGATTCCCCTTCGCAGCCTCCGTGGGCGCCCGATCAAATCACCTGCTAGACTGGCCTCCAAGCTCGATCTCTATGTAGCTATGAGAGACTTTCCATCCGCTTTACCCGTCTACATTTCCGAAAGGTAAGGCCAGGTTAAGAAAGAGAGTAATACCTACGTTTCGGATACGCCTAACCCAACCACATGAATAAACTAGGGCACAGGAACCCAACAATTGGTTGATCGCTCTCCTGCTTCTGCGAGGTTTATAGAACAAAATAACCCTTCCACTTATCTATTTCCAAATCTATGCTTACGATTTGAATAGCCGAACCTTCCATTCCAAAGAAAAGAGTAGATAGGTGCGGATAAGGCAGATAGGGAAAGGGCTTTCTATTTATATAAGAAGCCTGTTGTTTGGCCTGGCTCTTATAGTAGTACTAATGGGCGCACTTTAGAACAAGATCAAAGTAGGCTTCCCTCATTCTATCTAATTAATACGGAATGCCCCCTCTTTCTTATAGGAAAGACTTTCTTCAATAACTTGAATGCTGCAAATTCCGCCTTTCTTTGTATTTTGTATACCAACCTCCGGGGATTGATGGGTTTTGCAATAAGGCAGCCAGGTGCATAATTGGGCCCATTCGGCATGCGCTCTTAGAGAAAGAAGCCTCGGAAAAGATGCAGAAGGAGAATCCCGTGGAATGTTAAATAATAAAGGCTAGCAATTTTCATTCTTCATTCTATAGTGTGGTGTGGCCCGCCCTAGGAATTCGACCACGCACTGTGAGTTGGGTGAGCGGTGGGTCTCAGTACCATGGCTTTTAATGGCCTTCGATGCTTGTTCATTTCTTGGGAAGAAGCCCTAACCGGATAAGAGGGAATGTATCCCACGTATAGATAGAAGAGAAGGGTCGGTCCCTATCTTTTTTGTTAATATAAAGGTGCAGGTGCCCCAATGTCTCTAATATGGGATTTGGCTGGATCTACACGATACCCATAACCAAAATAGGGCTCCAAGCCGGGCTGCTTCATTCAAGTCTAGGGTCGGGCATTGATGGGTTCCATATTTCTCTTCGACACGGACCAAGACGGGAAAGAAGCTACCAATCTGAAAGACCCAGTGAGCACCTCAGTCAAACAAGATCGATCGCTTCGCTCCCCAATGCCAAGCCGGTAAAGAGAGAGCCTTAGTGAAATAGGCAGCAACCGGATGTTACAAGACCCGAGCAATCACGAGATCGAGTTGTAGTCTACTTCGACTTTCAGTCTCGTTTGTAGATCCTGCGATTAGAATATGAACTTGGTACTGGAAGTGCAACTTCTCTGTCTGGTTCGTTCACCAGATCTACTTTCTCGACCATTTCAGGGGTAGGCGGCAAGTGCTGCAGTGAGAGATGAGACCCCCTTTCGGGCAGTCTTCGTGCCATATTTTATATCAGGTTCCCTCCGTAAAAAAGATGGGCAGGTTCTTCTTCCAACTAGTTTTAGGGGCTAAGTTAACTGTGCTTCCACTTCGTCCATCTTGCGCCACCCTCCTTCGGACCCTCGCTTCGCTCTTTTGCCGCCTTCTCCAAGCAACATCTTTAGATCAGGACTTGCCACGTTTTTCCCGGGTGACTGATCTGATTGGTTGGGCAACGATGCCTTCTTCTTTCTACTGCAACTTCCTTCACTCAAGCTGGTACTATCAACGTGGTCCAGGAAATCTCATTTAGTAATAGTTCCAGTCAGACCAGGGAAGCAGCAGCAGGACGTAGTGTGGTAGTTCGGTTCCAGGTCAGTTCCAGTTCGGATCGAGTAACGGTGATTGAAGGGATGGGATCGGAAGCTCCTGATTCCAATAGTTAACTGGGCTGTGGCAGGCGAGTCTGCTTTCCCTTAATTAAGCCAACTCGTCACCTTTATTTGCATTGCTTCCCATCCTTATTTAATTCCGGGTAGGGAGATGTGAAGTAAAAGGTTAGCGGGGTAGGGCGTCCTGTATACTATATGGTGCTCCCCGAGTGAACTGAACTGTGGAGGATTGGAGTAAGTCCCCGGGGGCGGCTTTGCTGAGAGTTGCCGTGGTTCCTGACCCGGCTAAAATGGCCTTCCACCCTGTGATACTTGGCATGCAGGTTAACTGTAGTACTTACTTCGGGGTCAAAATAGGTTGGGATGGGAAACAGGCTCCCCGAGGAGAGATAAGAAGCTAATTCCTCGGCAACTCAACTCCTGCTCTCAAAGGTAATGGGTGGTTAGGTGGACTGAGCTGTGCAACTCTAAGGTGCGTAGCTCTTTCCCGACAAGGAGGGGAAGGGCTTAGCGACTTCTCAAAACAGGTGCCATAGTAAGATCGCGCATCGGTTCCAAAAGAGAAAAGAAGCCGTCTCAAAAAACATGCAAGAAGACATGAAAGAAAAGCTCCTCCAGCGGTTCCAAAACATGCAAGAAGAAATGGACTCCTCGCATAGAACCGGTAGTACCGGGATTGAGTGCATCAAAACCTGGCATCAGACTTGGATCGAAGGCTACCTGGCATTTCAACTTGGATGTCCTCCAGCGAGTACTAATAATGCATGGAAACCAGGATCTCTACTAGTGGCATTGACTACAAGCATTGAGTCAAAACAATGAGCGTATCAACACCTGAAGAAACTAGTGGCAAATAATCCTGGATCGAGTGATTGAGTAGGACGGGATCGAGTGATTAACACGTGGCATCAACTCTTGTATTGAGTACTGGCATATAGTGTATTAAACCTAGCAGGCTCTCGAGAGTATCGGCAAATAGTCCTTTCATTTACTGCATGGAGTACCGGCATTGAGTGATTGACTCTTGGCTTGGCATTGACACAAAGACGTAAGAGTATCATTGGATCGATCAGCAGTGTATCCACTGTAATAAGGCCTCATAAGTTATAGGTGTGGTAAGTTGCATTATATATAAGATTATCCAAAGTGGAAATAGATCCCTCCTCTGGTAAGTCCTTACTTTTATTATCTCGGGTCTTTATTTGCTTAATAATCGTTGTTTTTTTTCTCTTAAGTATTTCAGATTGCTTTGTCTTATTAGTATTAGTTGGCGTTCAAAGTCTTAGGTAGGTTGTAGGGAATAGATAGATATAACACCTTCCGACTCCTCTACATTGATTTACCCAGATTACAAAGCCCTTTTGGTTTTCTTTTCTATAGGAAAGCACCTTGATACTGAACAGGTGGAGAACCCAATACATTTTCTTAGGTAATACAACACAAAGAACCACCCACATCTATAGGAATCTAACTCCTCTTCTTCGGACGCAGGCTTCTTTTTTAGTTGGTAGTATGATTAGGAACTAGGACAAATGTGGATAGGGTTGTATCTTTTACCTTTAGAGTTGTAGGTATAACTCCTTATGCCTATATCTTTCTTATTTATTTTGAAGAAGAGATAGATAGGATAGAGAGAAAGAGAAATAATAGGAGGAGTAGTCATTGTAGGATTAGGAAGAGATAAGAAGTTTGGAGTTATTAGTAAGTGGCTTATACTAGGAGGATTAGGCTCTTTGCTCTCTAGTTACAAGCTCTAAGATTTGAGAAAGGACGGAGTTGCTTGTCCGCATCGGGCAAGGGTTTCTCTTTTTCCTTACCTTATGAGGAATGAGGGAAGATCCTATTATTATATATATATATATATATGTATTGGTATTTTAGGATTGATAGGTCAAGTATGTTAAGGATAAAGAATATATTGGAGAAGTACAGCATTTTGATAAGTATGGATATGGGAGCACATGCCATTATGGATACCTTATAGGAAGGCACTAGTAGAGATAAGACCCGGGGAAGGGGATCAACCTCAACACCCCGCTTCATTCCAATAATTTGGAGGAGGTATTGGTTAAAGTTTCCTCCATTCCCACCCCAGTGGGTGAGGCTGCATCGGGAACACACGACATGGTTTACGAGGATGGATTGAAATAAGTTTGTGTATTAAGCTAATGGCCCCAGCGAAGTTCGTCAATTCACACTGCTGATAAAGGAATTGACAATTGAACTATGAAGGTTAGGAATAAGGATAGTTCCGAGCTCGGCATTGCAGAATCATGGACTCTTTATCCAACCCAGACCGCCTTCCACTTATGGGATAACTGAGAATGAACTAGTTGCATGAGCACGGAAAATTGGTTTTTCCCCTCATCCACCGAATGCAGTCAGAGCGAACTCGACTCAACTTATTTGAGATGGATGCTCACGAGATGAGTTTGAACCTACCTTGAACGTGATGTGAATTGATTCTCCATGTCCATTCCAGCTGGCGTACAGACCAATGAATGACGCTGGCCATAATCTGGTAAAACCAACAAATTCAGTGGGCGCAAGCCTCCTCAGGAGGTTCAACAAACACATGCATGACATACATTATGAAGGAATTCTTCATTCAAGATGATGGGAGGCTATGATGGTACCATTGCTATGATGGATGGTACCGACGATTGCTCCTGCCGTGACGAGTTTCACAATTATGGTTAGTCATATCCGTTTTGTTCTTATTTCCTCTCCCCGTAGTAATAAATTGAGATCTCTGGAGTACTAGCAAAATTTCTGATAGATGTCGGATATAGATATATAAAGATAGACTCATTTCTAATCTAGGATCAAAGTAAGGGGCACCGTGGCGCTTGCTTATTTATGGTAAGGGGCTTGCTACCGTGGTATGCTTGTGGTAAGAGGCTGTACCGTGAGAAGAGTTTGGGTGGGGACACCTATTCTAGTGGGGGAGGGCAACAATATTAAGGATATATATATATATAGAACAGATATCCATGGAGATAATACAATAGATAGATATGTTTTATTTCCTACCTGCCTGTTATAGGAGATCCCATCCCCTATCTCTCTATCTATATAGTCAGGGTGGTGAAGGGTTGAGGGAATAGGAGGCCAGGTTAATAGAGTAGAATTTCCCACCTTGAGACGCCTTGCCCGATGCGGACAAGCAACTTCGTACCACCTTTTATTACTGAATTTACCACTTTTCTTTTACGAGGACAGGGCTCACCTGACATAAGGAGGGTGAGGGTTTTAACCTACCTACTACCTGAATGGACTTCCGGTACTAGCACTTTATACACTAGCTTAGTCCCATGTAATAATGGCATAAAGACAGGAGTCCTTGCCGATCTAACTAAGTGTTTCTTTCGTGCAGGTAGAAGAAAAGAAATGGGATACTACACCTACCTCTATCGGGTCTGCTGTTGGCTTGAAAGGAAGGGACTTATCTAATAAACTAAACTTGGAATGGGTGGGTTTGTGTGACCGATCTAGCAATAAAGACACAAAAGAAACTAGAATCGATTCGGTTTAACAAGTATCTAAGATGCCGGTAGGTCTAGTTGTTGTTATTACTTCCATCCATGAACCTGTGTTCCGTATACGTAAGCAAGGGTTATGTTGTTCTTTATTATTGGGTATGCCCCATGTTATTGAACGGGGTACATTGAATGGGTTATGGATTGACCGGTTCCTTCTCTCTCATCAGTTGGGAACATGGGGGACACCTATTTTCCTGTCGGCCATGGATGGGTACTTATCCTTTCGGGTATGTGGTTACGGGGGACATCTCTCTTGGGTATCGTGTTACATTTTATTGAGATTTCTCTCCCCAGGTATGGCTACTAAGAGTGTATGGGAGTGTATGGCTACTATGCCTGGCTATGATCGGCTATGATTGACTATGACTGGCTCCTGGCTCTCGCCCCTCCCCTCCTGCCTGATGGAGGTTAGGCTTGGTGGGCTTGTTAAATTGACTTTTCCAGTTTGCGAAGAAATCATTTTGGCTTTCGCAGGTGGAACTAGTAATTAGTTCCCGTAATATCATTTGCCCAACTATATCCTGTTATATCCTGTCTTGCCGTAGAAAAGTATAGAGGCTAGGTTTTAGTGCTTAAATAGATAGGTAGGGATTATGTGTTCACCCAATAGTAATTATTACTTATTCCCGTTCTCGCTTCGTCTAGGTTTCATTTAGGCTAGGTTTCCGATCAATAGAATAGGGCCTTTAGTTTGGCACTCCAAAGGCTCTAGGCATTTCGTTAGGGCCTTCTTTATATAGGCGTTTTACCGACCAATAGGGGGAGTAGATTGAGGAGTGAGCTTCGTTCGGATAATAGT
>Ga0233342_1000176_pt1 | contig 19834 bp, 17 predicted proteins | sample GEONDECOMP273_FD_180706 | JGI IMG/M metagenome (GOLD analysis project Ga0233342, IMG submission 180706) | Leaf litter microbial communities from Shasta-Trinity National Forest, California, United States - GEON-DECOMP-273 | ecosystem: Environmental > Terrestrial > Plant litter > Unclassified...
GCTTAATAAACTGACAAGCAGATAAGATACCTTTTATCGATCGGTGTACTTAACCCGCCTTTATAATAGTAAATAAACAAGCTGTCATAAACCTTTTAGAAGCAACCGGCTATCAATCTCGCAACCATCAAATAGCACCTCCTGGTGGTAATGCAACTGGTGAGGATAGGCCATAGAGAGTACATATATTTATATATAATGTTATTCCGGGAGGGGATTGAGACAACATTTAGGGAGGCCCCTACAATTTATATTTAACCTAGCACGTGAGGCAAGGAAATGAATTGCTTGCTTTTTAGACTTGCCAACTCGTTGTTTAAGGCAGCCAGGGTTCACAGAATGCCCCAGTCACTGATATAAGGAACCATTGCAGAATAACCCAAGAGAGTAAGTTCCACCAGTCCTCAGGAAAAAGGACTATGTGCCGTGAACAAAGGCTATGAGCGATGCCCCTTCTTTACAATAGGTTAGTTACTACAGCTTTACATTATATATGATGCACCTGATTGAGGATCATACACCAGTCATAGCCATAAGGTCATTCCCAGAGAATAACCCATATCACATATTCAAGTCACCTTAAACACATACTCATAAAGTACGTCTTCTAGCAAGGGAGACAAGGAAATGGAAATAGATTATAGCTTTCTTTTTTATACTTGCCAGGAGTAAGGTAGCCAGGGTATTACGCTCCCGGGCACTCTGTATTTGCTGAGCGGGCAGCCTCGTGGTATTGGGCAGTGGCATTGATGCGGGCAGTACCGGTCAATATCAGAAGGAAGGGCGGGTCGCTTTTATAGCGCTCTCACTCTAAGGCTCCACATATTTGTACTCCTCCCTGGAATCTTTTCTTGGAAGGATATTTTAACCGGGTCAATGGGAAGCTGCTCCTATTTGGGCAGGGCTTTCCTTTCTTTCCCGCGGGGCTATTTTGAAATCAACGGGGCTCCTAAATATTAAACTATCGCTACTTACTCCAGAAACAACCCGCTACCCCGCATCACGCCCACAGATGAAGAAGACCACTGGTAAAGGAAAATAAACGGATAAGCACCGGTAACAGAGACACAAAGAGCTTTACAATGCAGGTTACAAAATAAGACATATCCGCACACAAAGCAGAGTGATATACATGGCGATATACAAATAATAGCGCTGATTTATACACTTGCTAATACTTTACACGCATGCGCATGGCGCGTTATCAGATACTCAACTGGATGGGATAGGATAGGAACCCGGCTACTTGGATGCCTACCGGTTCTAGAAAAGAAATAGCCTCATTCGCCATTCTCATCTAATATAATAGCATATTTGGGGGGTCCACGGCGTAGTTGGTCATCGGAGCACTCAAATATATATATAAAATATATATTACTTATTACTTAAGGGTAGTATTTCACGCTTTTTATCTATGACAGCCAGGATTTAGTCAATTGCTTTTAGTTTAAGCGTCTTTATCCTTGCTGGATTCGCGGGCGGGATTGGCAAAAGATTTATGAAACCACTGAACGATAAAAATACAGACTGACCCCAGGTTTATCCATACCCGACATAGGTTGGTGGTCCCCCATAACACGGGCGGGAGGCTATTGCTTTTTACCATGTGCATGCTGTGCGCAGTGGCACAAGAATTATAACGAGGAAGCTAGTGATACACAGGAAACCATGCTATGAATGAAACCCATACGGGGTGGACGCTTCGCGACCACGGGATACTGTGACAAAAAGATTTCACACTTTGATGCTTACTTATGATCCACCTGTTTATGAGGATCGTGCGCCAGACACAGAGTTGCACACGCTAGTTCAGGGAATGCAAGTCCGGGAGGTGGCTGATACACGGATAGTGATTGCATTGATTGATCAATTGCACACATTGACAGAGATAGGTGCTTCCACAGATGGACAAAGCCCGCATGAAGCCCTCAGGTCAGTGCCAATAGCCACTAGTAAATCCAGGTGTCATCCAAGTGTCGATCCACTCGATGCCAGTCATAGCTGGCCTGGGATACTCTATACTTGGCTCGGATACTCACATACCCTACCAGTTATTTTAAACCTCCTCAGTCGCTAGTTTTGATTAATAAAATTGCGTTTTTAGGGGGGGGGGACAAGCTCCTAATCAGACCAATTAAACTGGATTTTCTTATTATTTATGAAATAGACCCCCGCCCTCGTACCTCGGACGAGCGGCTCCGCCCCTTTCACGACGTTTATATATAATTGCCTGGTGTCATGGTACGGGGCCCGGTGAGTAAGGCACAGACATAGGGTCTTTGTAAATAGCCGGTACTCCATCCAGGTGGCGATGCACTCAATACCAGTCATTGCTGCTGGGCTCATCATGGGCTGGGCTGGCAACAGTCCCGTAGATCATAGTCTATCATAGCCCATGGCCACACATAGCCATCAGAGCCATAAGACAGTCATAGCTAGAAGCTCTAGTCATTGCAGTAACAGTCATAGCCATACCCAAGAGATAAAGAAAGACCCCATAACCCCGGAAGGTACTTTGTGCTGTGAAGGAAAGAACGCTTGGTTTATTTATTTGAACAAATTATTATATGCGCTGTTAACGAACGGCTTTTCATGTTAAAGTTCTGTGAACCCGGTTGAATAACTTCTGTTTGCTTTGATGTGAATGGCCTTCTATGTGAGTTCCCCAAGTTATCACCAGATGATAAAGAGCCATGCTTATTTACTTACAAGCATATCCAGACATGTTACCAACAGACGATATTGATTGAATTCCACCGATAGTGAACTGATTTGCTGATGCAGCTGACCGGAAGGTGCGGTGCGGCCAGGAGAGAGATGGTCTTTCAATACATATTCGACAGAGGAGAAGGACCCCTTCAATCATACCTGCACGTTCATTCATGCCCGAAAGAGCATTCACCCATAATCCCTACCTCACTTAACTCTATGGAACACATGGTCCTACCTCGCGGGATGGAAGGAATTACGAAGCGTTACATACGATTATTCACCAGTTGAGGATCATACGCCATACACAGAGACCGACATAGCCATAAGCCATACATAACCATACAGACAGTAATAGCCAGTAGTCATAGCTAATCATAGCCCATAGCAGCCATACCCAAGAAAGAAGGTCCCCATCGTTCCCACCAGAATAGAAAGAGACAAAATGACTCAAGGTGTTTGGCCTCCGGAGGATATTATGGGAAGGTGCCAAAGCCATTGCCCTATCTTCCGACTCCTGTCCTGACATTTCCTGGTCCTGGCTCTGATTTATTTGAAAGGGTACAATGATTTAGTAGAATTTGGGATAACAATTTATTAGCGGGGTCGGTAGGAAGTAGGTTAGGCAAAAGGGGAAAGAGTTAAATCAAGGCAAGCGCTATCAATTAAGGGAAGGGCTATTTCTAAAGGGGCAATCGATAACGATAAGGGGTTGGGTTGCGTATCATCTAAGCGATAGGGCTAACTACCTTTATCAAGTGATAAACCCTAATTAATGGTAAAGCCAAAGCAAGCAATGTAATAAACCGGGGCTGGTCCTGACTCTCTTGGTCCTGCCAACCCTCACTGGATAAGCCCATTATTCCTCGCCCTGCCTGGATAAGCCCGGTACCGGCCCTTCCCGGAGATTTTTATCTATTCACTCGTTGGTTTACGCGATTCAATGATCCGTGCCAAGGTTTGAAGGTAAAAGGTCAAGCTTGGTTGAATTTCCAATTAAGTAGCGGGGTTGTTAGGAAGGAGGGTGGGTCAGTAGCGGTAGTAGGTAAAGGCAAGCATAAATTGCCATAAAGCGCCCCATATAAAGGAAAGCGGAAGGGTAAGTTGATCATCCTATCTAAGAGCACTATCAGGGAAACGAAGACGAGCTAAGTATTTATTGGGTGGGGGGGGCTGAGCTTCAGCGAAGAATAAGAAGGTATAGCCTTTTCATTTTCCATTCTTGTCATTTTCATTCAAGAGTTTAAGCCGGTAAGGTGCCTTAGTAAGGCCCTAAAGGTGACTAGCCTTAAGGTATAACCTCAATAGGTCAGGTCTACATCCTTAAAGTACTATTTGCCTTATATGTTGGCAATCGATCTAATAAATCCAATAAATCAATCAATATATCCCCGGACGGAGGAGTGGTTGATTCCAGAATTTTTCATTTCATAATTGATTGGTGTAGGATTCCGAAGGGAGGGAAGGTGATCCCGGCACTATAGATCGATCGATCGTAGTTGCTTACCTATAGCAGCAAAGGAACAATATATCTTTGGCTGGCTGGAGGACTTGTTGGAATAACATAATGCTAATCCATGTTTCACACGGCCAAGTGAACCCAGTCTATTCTCCCGAGCGAGCTAGTTCCCACGCACGATAAAACTCTACCCTAAGAAAGGAAATACTAACAATAATCTGAGCCGAGCTCGCCCAACAGCAACAACAACAACAAAAGCACAAGCGAAAAAGGAAAACACAAGAGCCAGTGAAGACCCGAAAGATGAGGACCCAAGCAAAGACCCAAACGACAACGAAGAGCCGAAGCACAACAACGAGGACGAAGACAGAGAGGAGACAAGCCCACCACCCCCAAGGATAGAAAGATAGAAAGATAAGGATGAGAAGCCACTGCCAAGGGTAGAAAAGCAGGAGAGAAGGCCACCAAGGGCAACAGGTCCGAATACGTGTTCTGCTCTGCTGTGAGGCCCTCTTCTATTATCACAATGTTTGGTTCAGTAAGCCCTTCTTCTCGGTCGGCAAGCTTGAGGTGCGCAGCAGCTCTTCTTCTAACTAGGCTTGGTTCAGTTTTTCCCTCTTCCCCCGGCTCCAGGGCTTGCTTGCTTCTAGGAGGACCAGAATAATAAACCATTTAGTACACTTTATTAAACCAGAAAAAGCTCCACCTACATAACTCCTCCACTCATTACATATACATATTTACCACCAGATGAGAGAATAGATGTAACCCCCATGTTCCCAACAGCTGATAGAGAAGGACCCCACTGAGAGGCTCGGCCAAACTTGCATATCTACGTTTCACTTGCGATCTATGTTCTTTCTTGTTGCCTTAGCAGCCTTAAGCCATAGTAGTGAAAAAAAGCCCGTAGTATATGAACTAGCTCTAAGCCAATGGGAATAATAAATCCAATCCAATGGGAATAATAAACAAAGGCAAATTGAAATATGATGGAACAACTTAGTGCATAGAATATACACTCACTATGGTGGACTAAGGCTTAAGTCATATCAAGTATGATAGTAACTCTTCTGATGCTGATGCTGGCCGAGCGGAGGGCACTACTAAGAGATGTAGTCCCCAGTGTGAGGTGGTGACCAATTACCCTACTAAAAACTTGAAATCTACGTGCGGCATCTCAACATTTCCACTTTGCCATTGTAAGTAATCTTAATGGTTTCACTCTTATTTCATCAAAATAATAAATGGGTAGATATAATAAAATGAGAGAGGATACTCCAATTGGGAATAATCCATTTGCCTTTGTCAAAACCTATTTTTGAGGGGTCCAATGAAACCTAAAAAAAAATCTGGGATATAAAATGGAGATTCTTATTTAGTCATAATGCCATTTAAGTAAGTTTCTCTATAAACCCAGATTATACATGTAGACCAGGCCTCAGGGAGAATAATAAGGGGACTATATCCACGTCGTCTCAAATAAAAACGCACGGAGGAACTTCTTTCTGTTAAAACTGCTAATGAATAAGCATAAGGAGCACCTAGTTTAACCGGACTCATATAATTATTTATGGCAGCACAACCAGCATTTCAATCAGCAGCACCATTTGAAGGAGCATAACCTATAGCATTAGAATTATTCCCAGTAAAAGCATTACGATCAGCAGTTGAAGAAGCAACATCAGTGGCATTCCCAGCAGCACCTGCAGCCTCATAAGCACCGGTTGTATTTGCTTAATTCCCATAATTTGAACCAGCAGCACCAGAACAAGGAGGACCAGCAGAATTCCCAACACTATGTTACCAGCAGTTCCCGGAGCAGTTCCAGAAGCAGTTCCGGGATAATTTCAATCAGTTGAAGGAGCAATTCCAGGGTCATTCCCGGCAGCATAAGTCACGGGATTTCCAGCCTCCTAAGTTATCGGTTTCCATAAGCTGTTGAAGCCTCCCCAGCAAAATCATTTGAATCCGCAGCGTTCCCATCAGCACCAATTTAATAAGCATCCCTAGCAGCAAATGACCGTTTCAACTGATTATTTCAATAATGATGCCGGGACTACTTATATGGCTGGTAATCCGTGTCCAAATGATTGTGCCTGAATAACCGTGTCCGACTGACCGTGTTCAGCTGATGATGGGAATAATGCTTGGAATGCTGGTGTTGCTGAAAATAATGAATCTCGCATTGAATGGAATGCTTCTTTCCCCTTGTCTGTAAATGAATAAACACAGCAACATGGCATGACACAACGTACGTTCTTACCCTTATCTATTTATTAACTTAAGTGTTTCCTAACTACCCTGGACCACTTTATGAATTGCTTACTGGCTACTGCACTATATTAACCCCTTATTGGGACGGGATGAAACCGGCCAACCTTACTCTTCCCTTACTGCCGCCACCCTAGGACGATGGAGTGATGCTATTACTAAACCTATTCATTCAGTCATAAATGGGGGTACAGCACTAGGATATTGACTCTTTACCATACCTTGTCTTATGAATTCGGGTACCGCGTATCACCTATTAATTGGTCCCGTCCGTGCCTTGCCTTGGTTTATTCTGAAATTGATTTATCCGTTCCTGTGGTTTCTATTGATAATCTGAGGTACTAAATATGGGTAGTAAAAAAATAGTCAAAATGGGACTTGGTAAAATAAAAGGTGGTGGATCCAGCCAGGACTTACTTTACTTCCGGCGCTAAAAAGTGAGTTAAGCAATAAGAGCAGCCAACACTAAAAGGTTATAATGAAAGTGATAAAAAAGCCCACCCGCCCGATCGGCCGGTTCACTCATTTATTATTCCAGGCTCCGAGGCACCAGGTGGGGTTGTTCCGGTAAAGTTTTTGAAAGCTTATCAGATGCGGTTTTCCCTAGATAAAACCTTTTTGTTTTTTTTGAGGAGTCGGAGGCTCCCGGGGTTTTTATCGCAATTGTATTAGGGCAAATAGCTGAATAAATGCATGTCAGGTGATTCTATCTTATCCATCCGATCCAATGTTAAGTCTAGGTGAGTAATTTCTTTTCTAGAGATTATTAAAGAGCAAAAGCAAAGGGGGTTAAAAGTTAAGTAAAAGGCAGGTTAAGCGTAATTACATATATATAATAGTAGCAATGAAAGGAAGGGAACGTCTAATTGTAAATTGAATCTCGTCCGTCAGGGAAGAGGATAATAAAATTGATACAAGGCATACACCATTGCTAACCCTTCTAATTCTGTCATTGTATAGTGGTGCTCAATAAATGTCTTCCTTGAGTCACTTATAAAACTTATTGGTAAACTAAACAGTCATAATATTTTTTAAAAATAAATCTTGCGCAGTATGCCATAGAGCAATCTTTCATAGGTGCAGCCTCTGCCCCATCTGGTTAAGTAATCAGTTGCGGTAAGAATGTATCTGGCTTTAGAATGGCGAGCAGGAGGGTTAATAGGCCTAACAAAGTAAACAGCCCATTTCTAGGGCTGCAATGCCCTTTACTGGATTCAATGGCAGCTCATCTCTCCTGGAAGGTTTACCCACTCGCTTACATACATCACCGGCTCTAGCATACTCCTTAATTTTTTTTGTTACACTGTAAGCCACCAAAACCCAGCCTGTAACACTTTGCGGGTTGTTGCTTTTACTCCAACATGCCCTCCTGAACTCTCTGAGGGCATTCCCATAATATATCCTTCTTTTCATGATCCATTACACAGCGCCGAAGAATACCATAAATTCCCAACTTATATAACTGTCCTGCAATTAGCTGATATTCCGCAGCTCACACTACCAACCAGATGACGTTTCTTAGTTGCGGAAGAATTCTCTGGAGTAGCACCTACCTGTAGTTAGAAATAGAGCAATTTATGCCAAATAATAAGGGACATCTTCTATCTACTTTTTAAAGATCTGCATCTGGAAGCTGATCATCTACTGTACCACCGGATTTTCCTGACTCAAGTCTTGATAGGTTGATAGGTCCCACATTTTGCTTAGCAGGCTTAACCACCACTTCAAAGGAAAATTACTGAAACAACAACAGCCATCTACAGATACAACCTTCCAAAAAAGGTTTATTTCTAAAATATTGAAAGTCTGAATGATCTGTGTAGAATTAAAATGTCCTACCAAAAGATAGTGCCTTAATTTATGCAAGGCATAGATCATAGCAAGTCCTTAATTCCACTTTCCCAAATAAGGAAAACCCGGGGCACTCACCAATTTTTAGCATGGCAGCAGCTGCACTAATTCAATAAGGAGTTTAATCATAAGAGAAGGTAAGCACGATCATGATAAATACGAAGCACCAGAACACCGCATACAATCCATTACTAAGGCTCCGGCATAGCCTTAATGCTATTAGTACCGTCATTCCCGGCAGTTGAACCAACAACATGATGAAAAAGGTCGTCGGATTCAATCAGATCATTGTATGGCCTGAAAGCACGACGTATGGCATTAAAATGACCACACACTGGTGCTTACTCCGGGTTTTATGAATCATGGAACGGCGCATGCATTATATTTTTATAAATCCGCTTACTCTACAAACAAAGGGAGATTACTGTGTTAAACACCGTACCAACGTTCTAGCGGCGTCATCATATAAAAAGACATTTTGAGCCCTTCTGTATGACGACGACTCGTTCCGAGACTTTATGGTATGGTTTTGTTCTTTTGGGAGCGCGGGTATAATCATACTAAAGCCTTTATGCCATTTCGTTGAAAGGTCAGGAACTCCGGGGAGTTTGTATGCCATTCCCAGAAAGGGTAAGAACTTACTTTTGTCGTTGAAAGGAAGGCGGTTATTGCCAGTAAGAGAAAATAACTAAGATCACATTAAGAAAAGTTATTCTGGAATAGCACGTATGGCGTTTAATATACGATGTGTGTCGAAAGGGTCATTAAGGACGACGATAGGAACGTTTGTTAGAGCGGCATGCTCATATTATAGTAAGGCCACTATCACAACTGAGGCATAGTTGTATACTATTATTAGTACCGTTAAAGGAGCATAAACAATTGGACCGACAGCGCGGAACCGGCTAAGAGGCTGCAAAAGCAGAACGACCAGTACCATCAACACCAATTGAAGAACCAGGGTCATTTCCAGCAGCTGTTGAATGAAAGAGAAGCTTTAATGTGCCCTGTTTAAGGAGTAACCCAAAAGAGGAGGAGGCTCGCCCGACCCGAGGAGGGTGAGGAGCCTTAATAATAATGAAGAGCTCGGTTCAAATAGCCTGATGATATAGCCTGGTGATATAGCTTGGTGATATAGCTTTTATAGGAGCCTCGTAGAAAGAGCTCGGTTACACAAATAGGGTTCAATACGATGATCTCGATGATGGATTAGTACCGCTACTAAATACCCGGAAGCACACAGGAAGGAAGCGCATAGACGAGAGAGACAGATGAAGTATGTGTTCCGCATGGGGATTTGTTACAGATAATGATTCTTACCGATTGAGCTTCACATTTGAGGGTCCACAACAAACAATATTAAACAATGAGGTGAGTTATACCAGTAGTGAGTCAGTTATTCCGGGATGCCGTGTAACATAAGCACGGAGAGCAGTATGTGGACGAAACACATTAGTCCGGTTAAGCCAGTCTTGGGGGTTACACTATTTATATTACACCAGTCAGGTCGAGGTAGATGTTGATTGTAATTGGCCTTGGCGATGACGATGACGATTTGAGTTGATTGCTTAATAATTTTGATTGCACACTTAGTTTTAGGTAGGGTGGGACTACGGATAGAGCCAACAGAGCGGGAACCCCAGCAGATGGAGGGAAAGGCGCCAACAGACATACACGTAGAAGGAAAGGAAAGGAAGAATCAGCCTTTTTACTTTAGCTGTCAGCCAAGCCAAGCCCACCGATTGATAGATAATCTACCTGGCTCGGAACAGGCACTAAGTCTTGGTATAACTTATTTCTTAGAACCTTTCAATTCGCTGTTTGTGATTGATAAAATCATACTTTTTGAAACCGTACAAAAAAAGCGCTGGGGTCGGGGTTTCTCCCAGGATGTCAAGCAAGGTCCGATAAGTCAGGGGGGCATCAGCTCGCTTAGGCAGGCAGGTTAGATCCAAACCTACTATAAATTATTCCCCGAACAGCTCGTTGGATTCTTTCTGTTGCAGTGGGCCCATAAGGTTGTTTAAGCAAGTGGGTGCCCAGTTAAGTTGTTTATTGTAAAGGTAAAGGTTCAGTAGGTAGAGTAATAGAGTAGCTGATACAACAAATTGAACTTCCTAAAGAAGTGTGATGCCTGTGAATGTTGTCTTCATTCCTAATAATTATATGGAAACCCCGAAAAGAGAAGTCTATCAAGAAGCACGTAGCCAATTTCCCAGTTTTTTATGCAGTCAATCCCGCTACTCAATGATGCTACTTAATGCCAGGACTCATTGCCGCTAGTCGGATCCAGGAGTCGATCCAGGTGGAAATCCACTCTCGATGCTGGTAATCTATGCTTTTTTTTACAGCTGGTACTCTATTTCGGTTACTGGTACTCAATGCTGCTACTTGATCCCAAGAGAAGATCCTAGAGTTTATTTACTCTACGCTATAAATCCTATAAGATATCCCACTGGAGATGTTGGTTACTCAATGACAGGTTCATGCACTCAATTACAAGACTGCCGGTAGGAGTATATCCCAGGTATAGATGCCATTTATAGCGAGAGAAAGAAGAAGGGGAAGTTTTATTACCGCCCTATAAGGCCCCCATCAAAAGATGAGTAATCATCATAAAAACTTTCCGCATCAACCTAACATGCACGGTACGGTACTAAACAACACGGTATGGCACGGAATGATCCACACTTTGAGGTTAGGTAAAGCACACTGCCTGCTTATTGACCTATCTCGCCGACTTAATGCCTTCAACATATTGAACCGTCCAGATCTCGCTTGAGTGAGAAACGTTTATCTGATATATTCAATCTTTAGACCTGTACTATCCCCGGATCTTTATTCTTGCAAACTTCCAGCCATGAACTTATTGGCACAGCTTTGCTGGCTGGATAGATTAATTTCGGGCTGGCCGTGGAGAAGGAAGAGGCGAGGGCCGATACGATTATGGAATTCGCGGGCACCTACTGCCTAGGAATAAATAGACCTACCTGTATTTCAGTTAATGCCTGAACCTTCTAGTTACACCTGAAGACCTAGAACTATTAGCCCTATACTACTTACTTCAGTAATGTTTAGGGGGTACTTTGCTATAGAACCAGGATGGGAATTACACAATCTTATCTTATTTAAGTGTTTCCACACAACCTACCCACCTGCTTCAACAATATTTACAACTTACTTACCCTCTCTCTTCGCACTACCCCAGCTACGTTCAGTGCTTCCTGAATCCCATTCCAACTACGTTCCTGATTGCTTTTAGGGAGGACCTGCTTATGCCCACTGGAATTTTAGTTATAGCTGGTGGACCACACTTTTTGGATCGTCGGAACTGCCTTCTTGAATTGAGGAACTACAGCCAGACTCTATTAAATGGGCTTGGTTGGGCTGGAAACCTTCATTGCTAGTAGGTCTTCAATAGCAGCCAGTGGTGGTAGCCAGTCTGCCGGCCAGGGTATTGGGAACGGGGTTGATCCATTGCTCCTGGGATTTGGCTAGGAAAAGCTGACGGCTATGCTGGGGAGCCAAGGGACTACCGGCAATGGCAACTGGCTATAAGCAATGATAACTGATGAGTGTCACTTACCTTCAAGTGAGTACTCCCGGCGAGTACTCCTGGCAACATTTGGCTATCGACAATGACCGGCTGTCAATGATTGACTGTATGGCCAATGACCTTATGGCAATGAGCTTATAGCACTGGCTGGAATGATATTCTGGTGGAAATTCATTTTACTCCTGCTATGACTAGCTAGACCTTATGGCTGCTAGAGCTATTACTATATCTTCTCTTACTAGGGCTTCCTTTCTAACACTGACTGTCTATGACGCATCTTGAGGCAATGATAAGCAGCAAGGAAAAGGAAATGAAATGGCTTGCCTTGTTATGCTTGCCGGGGGTAACGCAGCCAGGGTTGGCATGTATTCAATATGGGTGGTCCAACATAACATGATACCCGTTCAAACATACCCCCGTTGTATCTTGTTAAACAGAAACAACCGAGTGGGGAGGCCCACATCAACAATGACCGAGAGGAAGGGGAAGTAAGTCCCCTATTTATACCATATATGATAAAGGATAAATTACCTATCGAGTCATCATAGCCGAGATAGAAGGAACAATCACTGCTGGATACCCGAGTTAGTTAGCTAGGTTCCCCATAACCTGGGAAGGGACTATGCGCAGTCAGTTAATGATGGCTCTGTGTGCATGCAGTGAACAGCGACTATGTAAACCCCGGCACGATACGGCACGATACGATACGGTACGACACACAATACGGCACTATGGTCGAAACTGTGAGTCACACCTATGTTAGTTAGCGAGACCATCCACACCAAGATAGATTTACAACAGCTCATTATAGATGATGATTCACAATTTGAGGATGATCATACGCCATTAATAGCCCCACATAGCAGCACCATTCTCGGAACACCCAGTTACATATTATCAGCGAACCAATAGTACACAGTCCCACCTACCTGCTCTTTATATATTGTTGCTTGCATTATATTGAACCAAGATATCACTACCTGCCTGACTTAGATCTCGATCGAGACCTGTCTCTCGATTGATAACTGTCCGTATCGATCTTGCTGCCCGTCTATATCTACTGGTATCAATTCTCTCTAGATCTGCCTGATAGAAATTATTTCTAGACCTCCTGAGATCTTGCTAACTGACAACGATGAACTTGCTGCTTACTGATATTGAATCCGGGCTGGGATAAAAACCACCCGAAGCTGCTCGAACCTGAGCGAGGCTAGAATGTGAGGCTGGCTAGACGTTAGGATTGATGGAACTAAACCAAGGCTGGTCAAGTGAGGCTGGAACGTGTTTGTGGCTAGACCCACCCGAGATCATGCTTCGCGATACAAAAGCAACGAACCTTCGTCGACCTGAAATCTTTGATCTTTATACCGGTCTTCTCTATCTTGCTTCCAATCTCTCTAGAAAATAGACCTCCTGAGATCTTATCTATCGACCTCCTAATTTATTACCTCTAAACTCGACCTTGCAACCTGTCTGATAGATATTGCTGCCCATATAACTATATATACCCGCTGAGATATATTATCTTTCCCCCTACTTAGATTATCTATACCTACTCGATCATACACCTTGAAAAGCTGCCCACCCAAAAGAGATGGGGGCACCTAAAGGTTACAGTGTACATCCAGCAAGCAAGCCCAGTCAGTTCCACCTGCAGCTGGTCACCGCTCCCAGTAAAGTTACCAAATGTACCCAGTTATCTTAGCAACTGGTTAAAAAATTATCTGTTGACCTACTGCACACGTAGGGCTCTACTCTATGAATCACACAAAGCTGGTCCCATTTCAACTATGGGCTTTCTTCATACTGCTATCCAATTAGCTAAGTAAGACCTTATCAGCTCAAGGGGATCGAGCCAACCTGTTCTCTATTCACACCCAGTCCAGTTGATACTTGCTTCTAACCTGATGGCCATACACATCCAGTTTTATTAACGCCCAGGACCAAGGAACCTCAGTTCTCAAATTACACACCAAGAACCAACAAGGTGGTAACATTGGAAAGCTAGGGAGATCCTTCTTTTTGTCTCGCACAAAATCCAGATCCCAAGCTTAAAACCCATAAGTCGGGTCGGAATAATCTGAGTAATCATTTCTGACCCGTAACCATATAAATTGGAAATAAGGATAGTCCCCAACTCTGTGGTAATTGGCGGCGTAAGGCTTTTGGTTTGGTTCATAAATAAAAGCATGTAGTTGAATAACGTGGCTAAGACTCGTTCCTCAAGTAGGGGTTCAATTTGAAAGGGTTTCTAAAATGACAGGCCCCAATAATTTTGGATTGGAACCTGTGATGGAAGAGGCCAACCGGGATTCTATTGTCATCACAGATTAAGATTATTGTAACATTACGTCGCTTCTGAAAGGAATACTCTCTACTTGGTCCCCAGGGTAATGTTTTCACCTCCAATAATATGGGCAAAAGTAATTACTGATTCTGACTTCGCCCACCTCTTGGTTAACAATAGAGGAGCACCCTTTGATCACCTGCATTTCACGATATTCCGCGCCCATGAAGTTATCCATAGAAGGAGAAGTGACAAACACACGGAAAAACGAAGCGAGCATAGTGAACAAGAGAGTCTTATAAAATTACCTTAGCCCCACTATGCATAAATAGGGAGCGACTGAACCTAAGCTGGAAAGCCCATTTTAATAGGGGTTGAGCCAGCCAACTAAAAAAGGAAACCTGCGCATTACCAATTTCCTCCCCACACTGGGGTTTTGGAAAGTTATGATGTCAAATATATTGTAATAATCGTTCCATAACACCCATATCGAAATGCTTTGAGTTTTCTGTGTGGACGTTGGCCTTGAGTGTTGCTATAGCAGAGGTTAGTCAATTTACTTTTGTTCTACTAGCTACAGCTCGATAATTGATATCCTCATAATAGTAGTATTAGTTATCAATAGAGGTACTGGAGTAAATGGTTGTAGTATCTTAATGTTTTATCTTTTCCTTTCAATGATAAAGGGTAAACCAGTTGCATTTTAAGCTCTGTTCCAGAGATAAGTAGTGCTTTTGATTTTAATTAATAAGAGATAGAGTTATAACGACCACCAACTTTAAAACAATGGCTTTACTCTTCCTTCCTTTCGTACCATCTTGAAAGAAAATTGCTTGCAAGAGCCACTCTTTCATTTTCATATACAGGTGGGACCTTCAAATATAGGTTGTGGGCAAATGCGTACTTAACTACTTTATACTTAATAAAATATATAAGACTTTTGAGTTCGTCCATATTTTCCCCTCTCAAACCTGACTTTTTCATTTTACTTGTTGCTTTACGCCGCAAAAAGAAAAGCTGCCCTACATCGCAAGGAAAGTAGTGAAAGTTCAGTTAATTCAAAATTAACCTAGCTCTTTAGCCTGCTGGATAGGCCTTTTCGCAATGAGTATCAATCCAAGCCGGTTTGCCAATTAGCCAGGCTCGATCAGCATTTTTCCCAGTCGCGTAGCCAACTTGAATAGCGCCAGCCAGCTATAGTATCCCGGGAGCCAAGCCGAGTAACCAAGTTTATAAGTCCAACTTTGCAGTCCCGCCCCTGAACCCAGCCCCTTAGCCCAAGCCTTTTCCGGTAGCCAAGCCCAGTCGAGTAGCCCAGTCCAGGTAGGAACTTGGTTCCGTAGCGTTAAGTGAGGTCGAGGTAGAGGTTTTAGGCCGAGTGTCCAGGTCTATGGTTCCATAGAGTTAGAGGTTCGAGTAATAGAGTATAGGTCTATGTTTAAGTGACAACCTCCTGGCGACTGGCTATCGGCTGACCTTCTGCAATGACCTCCTGTCCATGACTGGCTATGGGCAATGGCTCCTGGCTATGACTGGTATGCTTGGCAATGACTGACTCTAGCCCCTGGTGTAGTTCATATACGCACCATTCCCCAGCGTGCGATTCCTCCCGGCCATAGCTGTTCTTGTCTCACTCAGGCCGCCTGCTCGCACTCACTATAGATAGGCACTATAGATAGACTGCTGGGTCCCTGATCTATCTTCATCTCGGTGTGGGCATCCATTATTTCTGCTATCCTCCATGCCTAAATTCGATAAAGGGTCATCAGCTGAGATGGTGCTTTTCTTTCATAACCCTCCTTTGCTTTGTTAGGTTAGCCAGGTTACCGTAATTACTCCCTCCCTTTCTTTCATTCAGGACCTGGAACCCCACCTTCACCTTTTTAAGGGATATATTCTTTATCACATAGGAATTGATTTATAACCTCACCTTTTGAGGGATATGAGGCTCTTATAACAATGACTCTTTGCTGAGCGTGTTCGAAAAAGGTTGAGACAGACTGAATTAAGGAAGTTTAGGACATACATACCCGTATCCAGACTGTTTGATCCTAGCCATCGAATTTTCGGAGAGGACATACAGATAAATCCCTCATTTTTGGGGAGGAGATACATACCCATACCCTTAAAGTTTTATACTATACATCCTATGTTTGGGAAGGAGAGACAGACCAGATGCTTTATAGACGTTCAGCCCGAATCAATGGGAAGGAAGGGTGTTTACCGGGGGGACAGACATTTTGACCTGGTGGGTCAATCGCTTCGAATTCAACATTTTGGAGGGAGTGGGGTGGGAACATACCCATATTCATTTTTGTGGGTAAATTACCAGGCAGGCTGCTTGGATTATCGCAGAACGAACGTTTCGAGAGGAGATCAGCAACTCCGTTCCTCGAGCAAGTTTGAAACCCCTTTACTTTATTAAGGCGCCCAGGCCCAAGGCGGAGGGACAATTACGAATCAAGTTAATTGCCTAAAGAACAAATTTAGTTATGGGCCCCTTTCGAGCGTAGAAGCGATCCTAATTAAAACACCGACCGATCCATCATATTACATATGTAATTCAAACCGATGCAACTTATATAATGGATTTACGATCCTTTCCTTCCTATCGAGGTTGATCAAAGTTCGCAAAAGAGAGAGAAGCCGGGGGAAGAAGCACGGGAAACTATTATTTATTTACCACCCAGAGGGGCTCTTTCTTTCCCACCCCTTTCAAGCTGGTCCCGCCCTCCTCTAATTAATGAGACTACTTCAGACTGGGAAAAATCCTACCTGCCCAGCCATCCCATCCAGCCAAGCCAACGAACCAAGCAATCTATCCAGGCGAACTATCTCACCTGCCCAGCCAAGCCATCGAACCAAGCAATCTAGCAGCTAGGGCTTTCCTCGCTAACGCTCCGAGTTAGTAAAGGGTTATGTTTTTACCAGTTGGTTACACCGCTCTGAGGCCACTCCGCAGAAAACCAACTAATGAAAATATACATTAGCCAGCTTGGTCCTTTCTTTAAAAGAACATATACAAGGCCAAGATATGACCTACGGGGTTGGTGGGTCTCCTCATGTCCAAATAAAGAATAAATAAAAGAGGCGTAGGTTGCTGGTCTGTTAAGCCGCTCTTAGGTCAGGATATCCCATAGCTCTTAGGCCAGGTGGTTCATTAAGCCGCTCTTAGACCAGGTGGTTCGTTAAGTTGGTCAGGCTCCTCAAGTCCAATAAAAATATATAATAGTAAGAGATATGCTGGTCTGATTCATTAGCTTGCGAGGTGTCCTTCCAATCCTTCCAATCTTCCTCAAATAAAAAATCCAACCTGCCTATAGTTGGGTGGGCTTCTAACAAAGATAAGCTAATGATATAAATAAGGTTCTCTTTTCATTATTTAAGAGGGATCTCTTGAATAATATAAGAAAAAGCTATTTTCTTTTCTGATACTCTTGAGATAGAACCCTTAGAGATAGGAAAGAGGGGATTTAGGGGGCCCTGGCCTTTAGCTGGCGGGAAATTGAGAAAGCTTCGTGGGGGTCCTCCGGTTATAGAAAGAGCGAATGCGAGCGTGGCCTATCAGGTTGGTTCTCCTTACTACATGAGCCTGGTCCATCAATATGGGAAATTAAGTCCACAAAGTGGGCGTCTCCAAACGATAGGTCATACGCAAACAAGGTTCTCCCTTTTATTTCTTCCTGACCTTACTTCCTTGCGGGAATTTGATAAAGCGAACTGGGCGTCAGGGATCGCCTTACCTTTTCTTTATTTCTGTCCTTCCTTCCTTGAGCTGGAGTGGGTGGGTGCGGAAGCACGCTCGACTGATAAAGAGAGGGAATTTCAGTCACCAAACTGGGCGTCAAGTAGCCGGAAATGCCTGACACCGGTTCCTGGCCTTCCTTCCTTCAACTGGGAATTTGACTAATCAAACTGGGCGTTGCAAATGCTTATATGGCTGTTCAACTTTTTATGTTTTTTTTGCCATTGACGTTGGGAATGCTCTTTCAACTTTGTTGGTTCTAATGAAGCTGGTAATGCCGTTTCTTAAACTGCTTTTTATTGATCCGGGAACTGATGATGCTTGTCGTTCTGTTGTTTGAACTGCTGCTGTTGGTCCTAATGAAACTGCTGGTGAGACTGGTGTTGCTTGGAATGATGCTGCTTGCGCTACTTTGCCAGGTTCTGCCGATGGTTCAACAACTGGTGCTGGAAAGGATCCTGGGAATACTAGTTGTAGTGCCCTCTTGGAACTTCTGAGGGAACTGGTTATGTTGGAAATGGAACCTGGTTAAACTGGTGTTGCTAGGAATGATGCTGTTTATGGTGTTGTTGATGCTACTCTACTTCCTGGGATTTTTGACCCTGGTACTGCTAGTCGCAGTGAAGCTCTAACTGCTTATTTAAATGCTTTAACTGGTAGTTCAAACCTTCAAATGATGTTGCTTGTTCCACTGCTTATGGGAATGAGCTTAAAAATAATGCTATTTAAACAGCTTATGTAAATTATCCTGGAAAGAATTATGATGCTGGTGGGACTCCTTGTGCCGCTGGTAATTAAGCTGGTTAAACTGATGACGCGGGAACTGAAGCTTATTAAAATGAGGATGCTGGGAATAAAGCTCCTGGTACTGTTTATTGAAAGAATTCCATTTTGACTGATACTGGGAATGATGCTCCTTCAACTGCTCCTAGGAATTAAGTTGGCTCAACTGGTGCTGCTTGGGCTGGAAATACTTTAAATTAAGCTGGTTCAACTACCGCTCCTGGGAAGAATGCTCTTTAAACTGGTGCTTCTGAAAAGGCTGTTTATGATCCTTCAACTGCTCTGATTCAAATGATGGGAATTCCATTGGTTCAATTGCTTATGGAAATGATACTGGGGATGCTCTGGGAACTTAGAAAGCTGGGAATGCTTTAACCGCTTCTGGGAATAACCCCGGTAATGCTTTTTCTCTTGGGGCTGCTCCAGGAACTGTTAATTCAAATGACCCTAGGAATATCACTCCTTCAACTGGTGATACTGCTGTGGATGCTTGTTATAATGAAGCCGGAGATGATGTTCGTTCAACTAGTGCTGCTGGGAATGAAAATAGGTATCTTTTGCTGGAAGTGCTTGTGCTACTGGGAAGTATGCTCCTTCAAACGCTGGTGTTGGGACTCCTTGTGCTGTTGTAAATAATGTTTGAGCTTACACAGCTGATTCAAATGATGAGGCTGGTTGTGTTGCTGATGGAAAAGATCCTGGAAATGCTCCTGGAACAGGTACTGGAAATGATCCGGGAAATCCTCCTGGGAATTATGTTCCTTCTGCTTTTGGTTATAATTATGATGTCGCTGGGAATGCTGGTTGTGCTGCTTCTGCTGGAAATAATGCTTGGGCTGGGAATCCTGGTTAAAATGCTGCTTCTAATGATCCCGGGAATTATGCTGATGCTGGGACTACTACTTCCGGTTATGTTTAGAATGAACAAATAACCGCGTGAAACTGATGCCGGAACTGCTTATTCCACTGTTGGTCCAACTGCTGCCTTACCTGGATGCTCTTTCTTGCTGTGGTGGGGGCTCTCCCACCGGGGAGTCGCCGGTGTGCTGGGGGGACTGGACTGTGATAGTCACAACCTTACATGGATGCTCTATATCTACTGCCGCTAGGAGGAATAGATATACTGCCCAGCGCTAAAGGGAAGGTGCCGCCTTCTTCTCTCTCTACAATGCA
>Ga0233342_1000177_pt1 | contig 19785 bp, 7 predicted proteins | sample GEONDECOMP273_FD_180706 | JGI IMG/M metagenome (GOLD analysis project Ga0233342, IMG submission 180706) | Leaf litter microbial communities from Shasta-Trinity National Forest, California, United States - GEON-DECOMP-273 | ecosystem: Environmental > Terrestrial > Plant litter > Unclassified...
GCAGAACTTCTATATGTGACATCGTATAGGCCCGAGTAGATATGCGAGTCCAACCTTGTCCAGAGCATGGCATTGCAGCAATGACTACTGGTTCTACTTGTTCATGGCCCAGTATATATAGAAATATCATATATTAAACAACAATAGTTTCTTATAGTAGTTCCGGTTCATGGCAAGTAACAGTATCTATGCCGACATCGTATATGAACATGTATCTATGCAACATTGTGTATCGATGCCACCAGGACCTCCCATGGCAATGAGGAAGGAGCCTCCATAGGTCCCAGCAGATCCAACCATGGGGAGCTGTGGAGACCCGGTTTCAGCCCAGTTAGATATAGATAGTTACTAGGTGAACACGTATCTATGCTTATATCATATATTAATCTTTGTCGTAGGGCTCCCCGGAGACCCATATAATATATGAACCAAATAGTAGATATGCAAGTTTAGACCTGCCCCAAGCGCATTAGCCCAGCTCTGTCCGGGGCCGGCACCAGTGAATATGCAAATCCAAGTGTAAATGTCTCTATGCTAACATCATAGATTAACGGGTAGAGTGGAGATGGCTGTTATGAACAAGTCTATATGCCAGTATAATATTAATATATATAAATTAGTTCACTGGTTCTAGAACAACTTCTCCATGCATTACCTCGTGCAACTAAACATTGGAAAGATTTGAACCAATTAAGGATAGGAAGGAGTTAAAGCCCGTTATGTTAAAGCCAACCTCTTTCTAGACTCTATAACCTATGAACGAACCTTTACATACTCATATCTCCTTGGGAACATCCTGACACTCTGACCTACACCTTGGGACTAGACTTTGAAAACTATGCCTCATACATCCTATGGACCCTCCAGACCCTCCGACCGAACCTGGCCTTCCTACACTTTCCCTACCCTTGCCTTATGACCTCACCCTTGCCTTACTACTTTCGTTCTTACTTGCCTTTCTCCCTAGTAGTGATCAGTAGTTCACTCTCTCTAGTTTTTATAGTAATTCTAGCTATAACGACTATTATTTCGCCTTTTGCGAAGCCTGACTAGTCCAACTAGTTGCATTAGCCTTGGCCTTAGCTTCGCTAAGCAGTAGTAGTTGTTTGTAGTGCAACTTTTAGTTCAACTGATGTCTCGATCGATAGAGTTGCAGCAACTAAGGTCCCGTTGCAATAAGTTGAAATGATACTTCTAATTATTGCAACTTTGAGTCCCGATAGTTGTAGTGCAACTCTGAGTCCCAATAGTGATAATAAATGATCTTTCTCACTTTCTCTCTCTTCTTAGTTCTTAGCTTTAGTTCAGAAGCTGTAGTTTTCTATATTTATACTCTTTAGTTTGCCGCTAAGCCTGGCTCCTAACTCTAGTAGTTCAATCTAACTAACTTGTAGTTAAACTTGTTTGTTGTTAGCTTAAGCAGTTCAGTTCGTTCTGATTTATACTACTATTCAACACTTAGAGTTTAAGCCATAAGTACTACTCATTCATATGGACTTTCGGTATCAGTCTTAGCCCCTATGGACACTTTATTTCTTACTTGCCTTAAGACCATATAGTAAAGACTATTAGCACTGGTAACATCGCGAACTGGTAACATATGTAGAATCACTTCCATCCTGTGCACGTCTAACTGTAACACACATCGGATCACCACCACCTGCTTCCTGGGCACATGGTATTTAAACTGGTAACGTAGAAACCATCCTGATCGCGGGCTATCGGGAATTATTCCGCTTCACTAACTTACTTACTCACTAACTGGGCACATGTTATCAAGAAAAGGTAACACGCTTAGATTGAATGAGCCGTAGATAGTACTTATTGTCCAATTAATACTGGGATATGAGAAGCTATAGAAGATGATCTGGCCTATTAATATTTTATTTATTTGATAGATACAGCTAAAGTAAATGGTTTTTATAAATAATGAAAAGTGGCCTATGAAGGGCAAGACCTATTGGACCTATCCGGATGGGAAATTCACGAATAGAAGGTGGCGTGTTCACTGAAAGGTAAGGGACTCTTCGGGGCACTAAAATGGATTTTATTCTCTATGAACATGGACATTTCCGGAGCTCTGCCCTAGTGGTTGGTGGGAGCACCCTTCCCCACTTACATATATGAACTAGCTCTAAGTACTACTTAGCTGAAGTTATACGAGTAATAACTATGAGCTGTAGAGAAAGTAACTACTACTATACTAGCCCTAGTTGAACACTTAAGTCCCACTTGCCTACGGTAGAGACACTTATTAGTTCAAATTCCATATCCACAACCATTCACAAAGTTGAGGTAGGTGTAGTTTCCCATTTCGATCAGCAAGGACTCCTGGCTGGTAACTACCTACTGGATTATATATGAGGACTCCTATCCTGGCTGGGACCTACTAATCTATGAGATAATAAATATCTCTTCCTGGTCACGGGAGCTATAATCCGCTATAAATTTATAAATTCCCAAGCTACTCCGCTGCTAATAAATAAGGTATTCTTTAAGTTATATATGGTTATATATGTTCTTATTATTTTTATACATATTTCCACAATCCCCTTACGAGATTGCATCTCTACGTTCTCACATAGGATAGCGCATCTATACGCCCTTTCGTTGGGTTTGATAAGGTCCACCATATATATCTGGACACATATAAATAAAAATGGATTTTCAAATTCCTGGAGCCTACCATTTCTTCAGGATAGGAACTCCCACTCTAGTGAAACAAGGTGTCTCCTCTTTATTATTTAAGGGCAGGCTATGACAACAACCAATTATCATATGGGATATTTTCCAACCAAACCAATAAGAGTGCTTGTATTATTATGATAGATTTTCCAACCAAACCAATAAGAGTGCTTGTATTATAAATAGGTCTGGTTTTTTGTTGACTCTTCCATTTCACTTCTGTGGCAAGAATATAAATTTATATTATTATGAATGTAATACTTCCTTTTATTAGTCCAACTACCCTTGGAGTTAAGTCCTATGGCACCTGTGTCATTTATAAATAAAATATAAATAAAATAGTATTGGGATTAACTAATCCAACCCAATGGGGTTTTTACTGCTTCTATAGTTATAGTGTCCAATGAGGAATCACAACAGGTGGATAATTACAAAAATATACGAGATCGCATATATCTCTTGCCAATAGTAAGAAGTAAGTGCCCATATTTGCTAGCTAGCCACTAGCCAGTCTCAACAGGCAATGGACTTCAAAATAGTAGTTCTGAAGATGCCGGTATTCCATATGTATAAATAGAAATGCCAGGTGGTTTCTCTGCACTACTCATCAATTACAAGAGAAAGGCTAGTTTAAAAGGCTATATATATTATCTTACCTTTCTTACTTACTTGACAGATATGGGATTTTATTTATGAACCAGGCTCTCAACTCGCATCGAGACGTCCTCGCCTAAAAATAGTTTAACTTTCATTGGATAGATCGTGTTAGCCAATAGTTTTGGATTTAATAATTGGGAATACTGTAGAACCAAAGGATCCATCCATGTTGATTACTTAATAGAAAGCCCATTAAGCTTTACCTAGTTGCCATGCAAGTTTTAAACCCATGGGACTCGTCCTAAAAGCAGCAAGATGAAAGCATCCATAAAGGGCATGACACTAGTGGTGGACCTGTCATGTGCTCTTACCATCCAATTTCCATAGTGGCCATTTGGTCTGGGCTAAGGTCCCGAGGCCATCCAGTTAAAGATACCAAGCTAGGCCCTAGGGAGTAGTGTATAAAGGTACATGGTCCCATCTTCAACCCTTGTAATCCCCACCATGTGCATAGTGGCTATATAGCTCCGGGCTTAGGTCCTGAGGACAGGTTCCTCATAGAAGCCATTTTGGGGGGTGTACTGAGGAGAGTAGAGCATGGCGAATTATGTTTTTGGGTGCCTCAATAGGGGAAAAAGCTCACCTGACAAAGGAGGGTGAGGTGGCTCCAACAATATTTGTTAGTGAAGAAGGTTCATTTGTAAGAGAATGAAGGATCTTTCCTTTGTGAGTAGCAGACCTCTTTGGTGAGGAATGAAGGCCCCCGATAAGGCTCCGAGCGATGAGGGAACTAGGGCTTCCCGGCGTGAAGCTCCAACAGCAATTGAAAGTGAAAAGAACATATGCATTTGCTTGCTTTCTCTTTGAACCCATGTGACCACCAGAATACATTGTTGAGCATGTTGGTTACATATGAGCATATCGATTGAGACATGTTACCAATAGACGATATTTATTGAGTTCCACGGATTGGATTGATTGGTAGAAGGAACAGTAGGACCAGTTGGACGACCACCAGTAGCAGTAGGACCAGTAGAGTCAGTTGGACCTGGAGCAGGAGCAAGAGCAGGAACAGTAGGATGACCAATAGCAGTAGGATTACCAGTTGGACCAGGGACAGTAGGATAATCTGTTGGACGACCAGGAGCAGGTGAGGTTGGAGCAGTTGTTAAAGATGCAGAAGTCAGTCCAGCAACACCAGCAGCATTTGAATCAGCAATTGAAGGAGCAATGTTCTTAGATTGGTCAAAGCAGCAGAACAACCAGCATTAGTAGGATAAGCATACCCAGTGGCATTATCAGGAGCAGTTAAAGGAGCAGCAATCCTAGGATCATCATTCCCAGTCTCGGCAGTTTAATCAACACCAATTGAACCAGCATTTAAAGCAGCAGCTGAACCAACATAATTCTCAGCATTCCCAAGAGCAGCTGAAGGAGCAACAAATTTATTAGTTAGTTACCTTACCTTCTCCCGTAACCCTAGGAGGATGGAGTTATGCCCAACCTAGGCCTCTTATGAAGGAAGGAAGAGCTTTAGAGTACGAAAGGCTTGCTTGACCAAAGGGAGGGCAAGGGCGATCAGACCTTCTTCACTTGCCTTAAATACTTTCTATGTTACTGCCCTAGAACATGAAGCACGGAGTGAGGAGTCCCAGTTACCAGTTAGACATACGTACGAGTATCAGACCTTAGAAGCAGCATCAGATTATGGAATGGGTTGGGATTGAGTCTCTATAAGCCAGGAACACCACAGTAGCTGTAAGGGATGGCCTTACTCTTGGTTTACTCTTTCACCTGCTAGATATAGACAGACCTGGAGCCCCAAGAATACACGTTGTTAGGAAGGGAAGGAATTTTGACCTTACAAGCGCCAAATTGGATTGGGATTGGGATTTGTTTATGAGCCCTTACTAGCCCCGGGTTGATGGCATGGATGGAGGGATGGTTAGGAGCCTTACCCTTTTAGTTTTATTGCCCGGAACCCTAGAATCATGGGATGGACCTTTATAACACTTTCTTTTTTACAGCAAAGGATTGGGGATTGGGGATAGGAAATTGGATTATCGAAATTGGATGGATTGGGTGGGAATCCGTTTACCTTACTAGCCTCGGGTTGATTGGATGGAAGAACTGACCCAGGAATTTGACCACGAAGAGATGTACCTGTAGGGGACAGTCTCAGAATTACTTGTTCATACTGCCTGCTAGAAACACTTTCTCTTTAGCTCCCCTAGAAAATAAGGTCTTACAAGGGAAGGGACCGCTAGAAGAACTTACCTTGCCTTTCTCACCTGCCAGAAAGACCTTCTATGTTACTGCCCTAGAACTTGAGGTAGTACCTTTTACCAGTTCACATTTAGAGCCACGAGTACCAGACCTTAGGAGCCCCGGGTGGATGGGATGCCTTACCCTTTTTTCTTTTACTGCCAGAACCCTAGGAGATAATGTTCTTGCCCAACACATTCATTGGATGCCATGCCATGTGCCCTAGTGTAGTGGCCCTTTCCCTTCTTCCCTGACTGCCCCACACATAGCGTAGTAGAACATCACGTAGCAAGTACATTATATATATATTATTCTCTACATTTATTCAAGCATGATGAGTATAGAAGAGTATAGCTATATATATATAATTTATAGGAGTGATCAAGTCGGCCATCTTATTGATATCTTACGTAAGATCCGAGGTATCAGGATTGCGGCGATGAAGCCTCGTTCTCCATAGCTTTATATACATATTAGTTGATGGTCGAATCTTCTTGATTATCCTTTTCGCTGTATGCAAAATTATTATTTCCCCGATCTATAGTAGCTGGGATGAATAGATGGTACGGCTGGATGGGATGGTGTAAAAAACACAAATGGATGGATAGATCAATGGAAAGTAGCGAAGCTTGGATGGATAGAGAGATTGAGTGAGAGATTGAGTGAGAGATTGATGGATGATAAGGGCGTTATAGGGCGACTAACGTATGTCACTAGCTGCTCGAAAACACCAATAGCAGGAGTTCCATATCAAGATTGAGCAGATCCACCATAAACAGTTCCAGATCCAGATTATGATGTTGATCCAGTAGATTAAGCGAGTGGAGTGATGCAGACGTTGATGCTTTTAATTCTGTTGAGTCAGTCCTTTATAGGGGCTAAGCATTGGGTGGAACAACTAGTAAGCTAGTATACTCTGACGTATTATGACGTAAAAAGCTAAATAATAAATCTAAGGTATGGAAAGGGGTCTGCAGTGGATCCAGTGGTTGTGTGGAAGTGTGGTGGGCAGTTGTAATAGATAAAATGGGTTAGGTTCTGCCTGTCCGGAAAAGATAAGATAAGGCAGTACCCACTCGACCCACAAAGCATTCCTGGCAGAATAACAGGGTTGGTAAGGGCAGCACTCCTCCCTAAATAAATAAACAAAGAAAGTAGGGTGAAGCAATAAAGGTCTGGTAAGCAGCAAAGGTGGATAGCCGTAAGTATAAGTAAGTAGGCAGATCAAGTAAATACGAAAGGTGTAAGTGCCTAAGCAAGCAAGCTGCTGCTGGCTCAAGAAAGAAAGCTACTTCAATTAGTGCAGCTAAAACTAGTACTTCTGGTTAAGCAGGTAATCGAGGAACTACTTTCTTCTTCTTTGCTGCTTAAAATAATCCTAGTTTAACTGGTGCTTCCGGGAATGCCGGGTCAACTGCTAGGAATACTTTAGCTGGGAAGACAGGATCTACAGCTGCTTGGGCAGCTCCCAATTCTATTTATGCTTGTTCTACTGATGAGACAGGGGATGCTGGGTCAACTGCTCTTGGTACTGAGGCTGGTGAAACTAGTGAATCAATAGAGTTTCATCCATGTATATGACTAATAATAACTACTACTTGTTCAGACTAGTATTATGTGTGTCATTGATTAGGCAAATACAGTGGTATGATCATAACCTGTAGAGTAAGTTACACCTTATCTATTAGCTATGAACAAGCGTATGTTCCAAGATTACCATGTGATCTTTAGCTCTATGATTAAGCTGTGTTCTTATAATCAGTGATACGAAGCAAGAGGTGTATAGTAAGCTCGTACTAGTATAATGTAAGTTATTATGCATACATGATTACATATACTATACGAGTAAGCTAAGTGATTTGTATAACTGTGTTACCCATGTAGGTTCAATATGTTATAACACTCTATTCCAGGATAAGCTTAATTAGGGATACTAACGGTATCAGTTCTAAGCTAATAGTGAAAAGAGTCATCAGTAAGGAGAAGAGTTAGAAGAGTACTGATATAAGCTTTCATAGGTGCTTTGTTACGGTCATATAAGCCATATGTAACACCTGTTAACCCTTATTAGTGATTAGTGATGGCATTAGTACTGCTCTAATCATAACAGTGGTAACTAGTATAATAAATACAACCTAGTTAATTGACTTGCTTTAACCTAGTAAGCTCTTAGGGAATTAGCCCATCTTAATTATAGTATATACTCTAACCTTGTATGATTATGGAAACATTTACCCTTAATGGTGGCAGTAAGGCATATAAGCTAAACCAATGTAGCTGTCATAACAGAGTATGTGTGTTCATAACCTTAATAGAGAAAATCCCATCATTCTAAGCTTAGTAACCATAAAGAGGTAATAGCATAACAAAGAGCATGATTAACTCATAACGATTAACTCATAACGATTATTACATGGAACTCATTAAAAATATGACACTATTTAAACCTATCACATTACGTAAGCTCTTTATTACAGAACAAACGTGATCTATCGTATTATCCTTAGATCTCTCTGTTATTAAATAGGATAAGCTAGTACAATATGCGTTTAACACAAACCACAACTAGCTGGTAGTAATTATATAAAAAAGGGTGTTTATTATAGAAAGAGCTATGAGTGCAATGATGTTCTGCATTCATTGGGTATAAAGAAGCTGCTCTTGGGGAATAGTTTGTAGAGAAGCAGCTTTACAAGTCGTGTCTTTTTGGGGCACATCAATTTCTTTCTTCGTAAAGTTCTTTCTTCGATCTTAACACATTTTCCTTTCAGCGCAAGACTGTTGGGGTTAGATAGAGGCAGAGGGATCTAATAAGAAAGCATATCAGAATCAGACATAGGCAAGTGATACAGTTTGCCAGTGACAACCCCAGTCCAGTTATAAAGGTGGTCGACCTGTAAACGAAACTTCGCTGTATGACACGCTTATCCCACTCAACGATACATGGGTCAGAACATGGGTAATAAATATTGTCAAGGTGCCATTTGGCCTCAATCAAATCATTGCCAATAAAGCTCTCCTTTTGCCACCAGCCAGCAGACACAGCCATCCAGTGATGACCCCAGCCCCAGCTAACTAGCAAGACAGAATCCAGCCGGCTAGTTAGAAAGCCCACCATATAATAGTTTGTCAAAAGTGACTCAACGCAACGCCATGTTTAAAGTCCTCGAACTGACCTTTCGGACCTTGAAGGTATCATGAGTCATCGATATAAGAAAAGTGAAGTTTCGCCTCAACAAAGTTGTACACAAAATGATTGGTGAAATTGATTCTCCTCAATTGCACTCCCCCCTCCCCTTCAATGCAATATAAACTCGGATTCTGATAAAATGAAAGTCTACTAGCAATGTAGCTCTACCTGTAGCCCTACTTGCTTGCAGAAGGCACTAGCACTGCAGGCCCAGCCAGCTCATCAGTCAGATAAAAAGATGCGCTCTACTTGCGGCAAGGCTGTCCATAGGGAGCGAGGGTAGTACTACTAGTAGAGCTAGTATAGAGGTACAAGCCGTTGAGTAGTAGTTGTGGGCCTTTTTGTTAGGGGTGTTTTGTACTGTTTGCCGATGGCTGTAAGCAGCTGCCTTATTAATGCACCAACCAGTATTCCGCGGTAAGAGTATGGGTTTAGGTCCTGATCCTGAGCATAGCGAAGGGTCTTACCTGCCTTCCCTTAGGGGCTTGGCTGAGCGACAGTAAAGACCTATCCTTCTTCATTCCATATCCAACTTCACAATGACGACTAGCCATTACGTGATAAAAGCGGGTCATCCATCAGATTTATAGTCATTCATTCATTGTCTGGGCACACGTATTTTATTATCGCTTAGCAGATTCAACCAGGCTATGTAAAGTTCAATTTATATATAGATATATATATATATGCGAGTCTCAATGGAACTTAATGCAATGCATCATGGACTAGGATAGTATCCTATTTAGTGCCATGGGAATTATACTTCTAAGGCGACTAGTAGTTGGATAGAAAAGCAAGTAGTAGCTAAGCTTACGAAAAAAACAACGTAGTTCTACAACACTAAGGGGATGGGATCAATTTAACTTAGGCTATTAGTATAGCTACTAAGAGTCTGGCTAAGGTAATGGGAATTATTGTATTAGTATCGGCTTTTTCCCTACCTCTGGCAGCTCTGTATGGCAGAGCAAGGACCCTCTCCCTTAATGTAAGGAGAGGCCCGAACCACACGATAGAGGTATTGACACAATACACACACACCTATTTGTTGAGGTTCCACGTATTGATTTATTGTTACAAGGAAAAATGAAATTGGTAGATATGCGGAGTTTGGTCGAGCCTCCTCAATCAAGACGTCCTGCAGCCCTTCCACTAGTTAAACTTCCGGAAATGGCCTGCACCCTACCTATTTTATGGTCCCACCCCAACAACAGCGGAACCTCTTGAGATAATCCAACGCCTATATCGTTTGGCTTCTGTCCGTTGCACCCTACTGGTGTTCCCACTGGAAGGACGTACCCACCCTGGCTCTTCTTATGGGCTTACTGTACGGACTGGCTTGTCTCTTGCCGCTAGTACTGGAAGTCTCTATGGCCGCCGGTTAGTTGCCTACCCTCTTTATTTTGCTTCGACTCACGCCGCTTGGTTTCATTGAATGTTTTAAATACCCATTATTCTTTCTGTTGTCTTTGTATCTCATAGTGGGTTCCGTGTAATCTTACATTTTTCGGACCTGTGATCATAGATTAGGCTAGAGTCCTCAGAAGATAAAATCTATGTATGCATATTGGGTTTATTATATTATAAATCAACTAACCAAGCTACTTCAATCGAGAGTTATATAGTTGCACCATCTCTTCCCGCAACTGTTGGGTACCTATGAGCTTTATGAAAGTTTTATTCTTGGTATCTTGGTATCCGCTTGTTGATTCTATTTTATTAACATCCCTATGTTTACCCATCAATATAAGCCCGAAGCCTTTTTAGTAATTTTCCAGGTATCCTTTGTTCCCTTTCAATTTCCCTTGAGAGTCAGGATCACTGGTTAAATCCTTAAGTGTGAAATAGAAATTATTTTATTCTTTTAAGGAGTGCTTGATTGACTAAGTGTTTGGTGTGGAGTGAAATGCCTTTGTATGATTTTTTTTATACGTACTCTGCGTCACTGTTAGAGTGCGGATGCGGAGGCATTTGACTTCCCTTATCTTTCTTCCCTCCCTTTCCCCTCTTCATAATTCTGCTTCGCTTTTTAGCATGGGGATGGAGGGCGATGAAGAGGAAGGCCCATAACCTTGCACCTTTGCATATCCACCCAACCTTTACATAATATGCTAAAGCATGCCATTCCACCCTTCATACCCATCACCTCTTCACTCTGCATCCTTGCATCACTTTTTAGCATGTGGATGTGGAGGCGCTCGCCAATCCATTTTTCCACCCTGCCTTCTATCTCTACTTGCATCTCACATAATATTTTGTGTAGAAGACTTAATGGAAAAAGATATGCGCGTACCTTGCTATTTATTTTGGCATATTTTATGATACTTTTCAAATATTAAAGAATTTGGCTAAGTTATTTTGGCCAGGAATTAAAAAGTATATTGCTTAGTATATACAGATGTACGGAATGTAAGAAAGTAAAGGCCGAGCATAGCCAGACATCCAGCAGGTTTGCTACAGCCATTGCCAATACCAGAATGGGAAATTGGAGGTGGTTACTATTTATTTAATAACGAAATTACCCCAAAAAAGTCAAGCAACATGACTCCATCATGTAGTGGTGGACAAGTTTACAAAAGTCGCTCACTTTATTAAATTAAGTAAACTCATAAAGTAGCAAACATAGCCGAAATTGAAATGAAATAAGTTGCTAGATTGCATGGAATATCCAAGGCCATTGTTTAATATATAGACCCAAAGTGAACTTCCTCTTGGAGAGGAAAATGAAAAGTGGCACAAATCTTAATTTAAGTACAACATACCATCCGCAGACTGATGGCCAAACAGAGAGAGTTCAAGTAATTGAGGACATGTCGCAGATGTATGTGATAGACAAGACATCTAAGTGGGAAGATTATTTAGCTTTAGTGGAGTTTGCATACAATAATGGGTATCATTCCTCTCTTAAAATGATTCCATTTGAAGCTCTGTATGGCATAAAATGCAACACCCCAGTCAGATGGGATAACCCAGCCGATAGAGTGGTAATTGGGCCAGAGCTACTCAATAAATGGAAGAACAGGTTATCAAGATCATTAAGCTTAACTTGAAACAGCACATTAATTATAGGAAAAAAGAGTTAAGCAGATAAAGGCAGAATACCAAGGGAATTCAAAGTTGGGGAGCATTTGCTCCTGAAAGTTAAACAAAATAAAAGTTATATAAAGTTGGGGAGCATTACTAAGCTGGCAGCCAGATATTTATTGTGGACCTTATAGAATCTGAGCAAAGCGAATAAGCTAGTCTCGAAATTACTCTTTATAGATTTGAAATACTGGATTCTAAGGCTAATTAGGAAATTATTAAGAATAAATTACAATAACTTAATGGTTATGTTGTCTAGGCTAATTAGGGCAGGAAGGATACTAAGAAATAAGAGAGAGTCTTGGCTGGGGACTTAAAAATGATGGCAATGGGTTCGGAGTCGACTAGGATCTCGTCTAGGCTACAGAGATAAGAGTTATCTTATGGACAGCAGATCGTCTCGGGAATAATGGGGACGGCATGAAACGAAATGGTTACGCGTTTGAGTCATTGACTAAGATTGTATATCATAATGCTCAATGTAATTGAAATAATCAATGGACTGATGACTCAAAACGGGGTCTAAGAGGGACTCTGAAGCTAAGAGTGAATGGTTTGGCCCAGGCAATAAGATTTTAGTTGGAACAGAAATCAGTAAAAGTGCTGCACCTCACACACTAACTAACTTAGGTCTGTCTGTTTCGATCCGTACGTAGTCCCACTGCGGTATATTTATTTGTCATTTGAATCAATCCAATAAATAACTCCTCTAATAGGTAGGTGCACCTCACATTAGTTCACTTCCGTCCCCTTTTCCGCTCGTCCTGGCCAGCATCTATGTAATAATCCAATTGTATAAGTGACTACTTGCTTGTGTATCTCATCGCGTATCCCCTATATGTAGGGACCTTGTTTCATAAGTGGTAAGGTCGAGGGAGAAGCCTGTAGGAACCATCCATGTTCGGTCCGTTTATAAAGGAGGGGAAGGTGGGATCTTTCTCCAGCCCCATTGATTATTCCCTATCGATGAGGCCCCTTGCTGTGTAAACTGACTGGGTAGTGACCGGCGCGGGTAGGGCGCGGCGGGTATAAGCAACTGAGTGTTGTAAATCCTAAATTTACTTCCTTACTGGGAATGATTTACTCTGGTATCTCTTTATTTCAACCATGCAATTGTACCAAAACACCAGGGATCCATGGCATTAAGTCCCGGCGGCATCTATTGAAAACTACCTGTAATTATGGCTAATCATGAAAAAGGTTTGTAAATCTGGTTCCAACTAAACCTTCTTGCCTGGACCCTGGGATTCTATTTTACTCTTCCTTATATTATCTTTTTCCACTTGACGATAGAAGTCATAAAATAACCTTACCAACAGACGACGAAAAGAAAGACTCTAACAATGGCAATAGAGCTTAATAGGAACAATTGTTCCTACCTGTAGACGTTCACTTACCACCTCGGAACACACAATTGTTCATACCTAGACGCATGACCCTTATCGAGACGTAACTGGAGGTCCTACCTCACTTACTGTTACCGAAAACAGAATTGGGACTACCTCATTGATAGATTGATGAGGCGTTACATAAGTAAATTCACTATAAGCAGGGTCCTACACTTTTTATTCATAGACGATAAGAGACAAAGGGTCGCCTTGGTTCTTTTATTACGATTAACTTGGTGAGCCCAATTCACTTGTTTTGACCAATTACATAGTCGTGAACGATGCTCCCTACCGGATTCCCTTGGTTTTTTTACCTTGGTTCTTCGCTGCCTGCACAGGTTGTTGATGCCGATCGACACTTGTTCAGCCCGATTCAATTGTTGGAACCGATTCAATCGTTGCTCCCAATTCACTTGTTGTGACCGATTACTTATTGATGAGCCCAATCACATATCACTAATCTTGGTATTCGCTCGTCATATGGCTCTATTCATCAATATGTGTGATCTCGTAGGTTCCCGTCCGCATATTCTGTGTAGCGTTCCATTCAATGGGGTTTTCTATCCGGTATGATATCTTATCTCTCTTCTATTGCGGAACCTCAAGCCGACATAAAGCATACATAAAACCATAAATAAAGATCCATCTTACTTAAAAAAGCGTCCTAGGGATTGAACTGAATGCTCTTTTCATTTCATATCGGGCCGTGAAATGTTTGTATTAAGGGTACGTGTTTGAGGGGTATATCCAGTTGTACTGGGTAAAAATAAAAAGAAAAGCAGTTTAATTGAAAAAGAAGGCAGTAACGTACAGTCGAAAGGTAATTTGTAATGGTCAAATGATATAACGTGTCTTTACCTGAAAGCTAATAATTTAATTTCTATTGGGCCGTTGTTCGAAGTGAAACCAGGATTAGGTACAATGAAGGCGGGCGACCCCCAACCAGCTAATTAGTAGAAGTTGAGCTTAAAAAAAGATATATATTTATTAGAGATGGATTTCACATAACATGAGATAAGCACATTACTTAACTTAAAGTGGCTTCCCCTTTGCTCCTGCTCCTCCCGGCCTCAGCAGTCAAAGCAGAAGCCAAAGCGTAATAATCAAATAAGTATCCGTGCACCTAACACACTCTCTTATATGTGGGCTGCACGGGTTCCTAATTGAGCATAGTGAGCTTGGTGAGCTTATCTAATCTTATGGGTTTTAAATTATCTACTATAGCCCGGAAAGCTTCCGATAATATAGCTTCAAGTAGGAGTGAATCTGTCGGTAATCCATTACTGTGGACTCATTATTATATATATTATGTTATAATCACCATAAGCTGTTTTAGTTATTTTAGTTTCTGACCCTATTAGCTTATAGAGGTGTCGAAGTAGGAACAGTGTTCCGTACCGTTCATAGTGTGGTATCGAGCGTTAGCGGCCCTAATCCCGGGGGGCAGGTGGTTATATCCAAGAAGCAACCTCAAGGTTCGAGTAAGTCCCGATTTAGCAGTTAAAACGCAAAGGTAACGCTTTATGGTAATAGGTTAAAGGGAAAGCGAGTTGTATCATCAAGCGATAGCAATTCTTGTTCATTCTACTACCTCTTACTCATTATATATATTATAACCTTATTCTTTATACTGAGGGAGGAAGTCGCTACGCTCAGCGTTCCCAGCCTCAGTTACCGGATCATTTCCAGAAGCACTTTCCAGAGCAGTTCCAGCGTCATTCCCAAGAGCAGCAAAAGCAGTAGTGGTTGAACCGGCAACAACCCCAACATCATAATTATTCCCAGCAGGAACCAATCCTACAGCAAGCAGATGTATCAGTTGAAACGCCCCTTTCGGATGAAACCGCCTTCCGCTCCTCTCCTTTACTTTCCGGCCAGCCAACTCATAAAACTAATAAGCATCAATCAATCCCAATCCAGATCAGTTACTTGCTTGCGAAGCGGCCCACCCCAAAAGATGTTGTCGATCAAGTGAATTAATCAATAAGTCTCCGATGCCTACTACTTCTGCTGATGTGATCTGCTTCCGTCCGTTGTAGCGCCCTTCTCAGAAGACTAATCAGTTTCAAAATCCAATCCAATTAGTTCACTGAATCACTGGCTCTCCCGGAATATGTATCCTGCACGCACGCCACCCGTCTGTCCAATGGGCCCTCCTCTCATAAGCCATTTGTTATCGATCAATGAAGTCAATAAAATGCCATGCCAAAAAGAAAAACCTTTGTCAATAATTACCAGTGAAGTGGAAGTTTACCTCTGCTAAATGGAAATGACCAGTGGCCGCCTCCTCAATTTATCTTGCAATTATTGCAGCTTTTTGTTCTAGGTCTTTCCTTTGTGTATTTATCCATTTCTATCTCTATATGAGCTTTCAAATTGTATTTTTTTTTGTTTTCACATCTCCGCGTTGCATCGGAGCAAATGCGGCGAAGAAATCGGTAAGGAGGCAGGGTCGCTGGGGGTCGGGCTAGAGTGATATAGTGGCCAGAGCCAAGAGGAAGGACCCCAGGCACCAAAACCCGAATTCACCGAAGCTCGTGACTCAAAAATGAAAAAGGTTATAGTAGGGTAAATAAACACAATGCACCCTTTCTATTCGAATTGAAGTGTAAGGGCTAACCACTCACAAAGGAGCCTTAGCCAAATACACCACCATGTGTCGGAACCTCCCACTTGTAAACTTATTGCACCCACCTACTTTGTAAAAGCTAATACACGAGCGTAATGACCACGACGACAAAGCAAAAAGTATTGTCACAAACTCCATCCAATCCTAACACCAGGAAGTAAAACTACGCCGAGGATACGGGTATCGAAGTCGGATGGCAACAGCAGCTAATAGGTAGCTTACATAATATCTTATGCATAAAATAAATAATAATATACACATTGCTGCTGCCCTCCCTTAACTCTGGTATCTATCCCTCACATCCACTCCCCCTTTCCACTTCTTATATATAGCATGACCTTACCCCTTAAAGCAAGAAAGGGAAGACCCAGCCATATAGAAAGGACAAAAATATAGGGAAGGAAAGCCAGCAGATAGGGAAGGAGAGCAAAGCAAGCAAGTAATAGCCGAGCCATAAGAGGCGCCAGGGAGGGAAGAATAGCCGTAGCCGAAGCAGCCCAGTTGGTATCATCCTCAGTTACTAAGCTCATAAATCCGCTCTATAGACCTTCCATACCGCAGATGTACCCATGCTCTAACCCCTTCAAGCAGGACGAGGAATAAGAAGGATAACCCGACGACCAACGAACCGACGACCAAAGACCTACCTTGCCACCTTCCCCATCGAGACACGAAACGGGGCACATTGACACAACACGGTATGGGACGGTGCAACGGTAAAGGTCCTGGTGGTCCAGCGGAACACGGACGGGAGGCTTAATGCTTGCCGGCTAGTGAGCTTCTATCGCTTGCTGGCTAGATGTATTGTTACAGCATGGGTGTCATCCAGAGTGAGTCGCCATACATGATATAAATTTGCCTAGCACGTTAAGAAAGGAAATGGCAATAAGGCGATGACTTGCTATTTATACTTGCCGGGACCCAGCCAGGAGTAGTTCTTGCCGATCTAAGTGTCTTTTGTGCAGGGAAATGGGGATAATACACCTAATTATATTGGCTGTGAAAGGGGACTTCGTCTCATCATAAACTTTGAATGGTAATGTAATTGTTAAATTATAAGGACCCGGAGGGACTTAAAATAAGTACGAGAGGGAGTTAAAATATATAATATTATAATTAATAGAACCAATCACATGTATATACGAGTTAAATCATACAACGTTGATTGGAAACACGTGGATAGAAGAAACAGAGCGTGATTTAGGAGGCCAGAGCACGAGAGATATAAAATAATAACACGAGGATAGATAATAATAAGCCTGGCTTACTGAGATAAAGATGAGACACTTACGGATCTACCCACAACACAAAGCAGTATAGCAATATCATATGTGAAAAAAAGTACTTAATGATAAGTTTGAAAAGATATTCCAAGCAAACTTAGTGCCTGGTCCGAACCAGGTAGTCCATCCATCGAGAAATAAATATCATCTGTTGTGAACACGGCTAAATTAATATGCTCATATGGTAAGAACTTATTGGCTAAATATCTTCCGGCGGACGAACATGGAAACATAATCAATGCTCATTGATGGGGCCTTCTCCTTTATAGGGTATGAATTTATAGGTTATTTGTATCTACAATTGAGTGCATAGCCACCTGGCATCAACTCTTGTATCGACAGCGTGAAGTAGCCCCATGGATTATTCCTATCCCATCCCTGTGAGTAGCAGTAAGAACAATTGTTCCGTATTGATCGGTAAGGCTTCCAATGCTCACTAAAGCTGTCAACAGAAAAACAGCCTACGTTTGAGGTTAGGCAGTACAACGCACGGACGGGCGAATCAAAATGACCCAAGATAGAGGGAAGTAGCTTTAAGTTACCCAGATTTGTTCAGTCCGAGTTCGCATTACCATTTTACCAGTCCTGCATTCCGTTCAATACGCATTTACCCTTGACCCTTTCCATTATATTGCATACCGCATCCCACCCGCATTACCCCGTTGTTCCCCATTACCTTTTGCAATATTACCCAACTTATCCCCTTTCTAACCTTTCACTTTACAATATGCTAAGAGGGTTACACAATGAGGTTTCCAATTTGGTAGGTGTTTACGATGATGAGGTTACGTTTCCGATAAGGTATGTGTTTCCAATTAGGAGGTTTGCTTACCAATGGAGATTGTTGTACCAATGCGGACGTATATGTTTATTGTTCTTGGCGTTGGCAATAATAGCGATATAAATAGCGATGGCAATTAGCAATTAACGATGGCAATAGCGTTGACAACGGCAGATAGATACACGTAAATTACACTTTCTTTTTAACTGTCCACAAACTCGAAATAATATAAAAAAATTATCAATGCAGCCAAACATTATAAATTCCAGTCAGCCAAGATTTGATATTAAAGGTTTATAGTCATATTGCTTGTAACAAGCCTCCATCAATGAGAGAAAGAAATCCGTTAAGAATTGAATGTTATGTGTGATCAGGCCAAATATCCCTGAGTTCACTTTTATTGGTTGGCATCTCTACCTTAGGAATTTCCGGGCAGCACCGCTTTCACCCTTCCCCTAGCCAACTGACCAGTGTTTTGTTCGTATTTAGGGGCCAATTCGCAATGAGTGGCACGATGTTAGCTGCTTTGTGTTTTCACACTCCCCCCACCTGAATGGGAGTTGAGCTGGGTTGTCGTACCTACATAATCTATCATTGTTTCCACTAAGGACTAGTCGCGGGTTACCTCCGTTCCCCGCTGACAGAACTCCGTCCATCCCGACCCTCTTAATTTCGCGTTCCTCAAGCCTGTATTCCAAAAAAGGTTCCCCGGTCCGTATTATTATGTATAAAAACAAAAATAAGGAACTACTCTTTGGTGACAGAACAGACTGGTTACAGAACAGGTTACAAATGAGGAAATAATCTTTAACCATGAGGAAATTCTTTCAATTTATAGATCATGAAAAGTCTGTTCCCTTCCTTATGACTTGCCACCATTCCTTGGTTAAGTAACCTTTTTGATGACGTTCAGATGTGGATAGATAGATAAAATATAGATATAGAAATAGATAGTGGATAATTTAAGGATGTGGACTAAAGGACTTAGACTGGACCGTGATACCGTTCTGTTGGGGAAGGAAAGGATTGGGGAATAAACCAATCTGAAGGGTTTAGTTATTTAGTTATGGAAAGAAGGCGAAGCCGAACCTCCATCCCACATCTGTTCTCCTCTAGCAGTAGAACCTCCATTAATATGCGACCGAATAGAGCTGTGTATCAAGGGGGGTATCGGGTTAGACCTTGCAGTAGGCATGGGTTAGACCAACGGGTTAGACGGGTGGGTTGGTTGACTAGCTAGCATGGTTTACTAGCTAGAAGGATACACATTCGATCGGATACACATCTGATGCCTAATCTGCTGCTATAGTAATTTGATCCTGCCCGGGTTGGCTCCTTCGGCATAAATACGTGGCATTATTATCTTCTCTTTTTGGGAGACCGAGCGACTTTGGGTTGGGAAAGACTAATGCTGCTGCCTAATATGATGCCTAATCTAAGGACCTCTCGAGGCATTCTTCATTCACTCTGAACCAAACTAAAATACTTCAATTCCCTCTGAAGTTGGCCATCAATAAAGGATTAGTAAAGATACTTGAGGAAAGAGAAATAGATATACTTTCGGTATGAGCCGGTATTATTATTTAATAGCCAGTATTATTAGCCTGTCTCCATTATTAAGAGCCTGTATTAATAAGAGGTAGTATTAGGTAGTCTCCGAAGGAAGAGACATACGGGATAAAGGCACGTCTGAGGCACACTAAAGTACTCTTAGGCACGCTAAAGAGAAGGTAAAGTCTCAATCAATCTGTCTCCATAAAAAAGAATGACTCTCAGTTAAGAGACAGATCTAGTAGTGAATGGTAATTGCAAGTAAGAAAAATGCTTGCATAATTACATATATAAATAATTACTGGAAGATCGCTAAGGATTATGAAGTACCTGTC
>Ga0233342_1000178_pt1 | contig 19556 bp, 11 predicted proteins | sample GEONDECOMP273_FD_180706 | JGI IMG/M metagenome (GOLD analysis project Ga0233342, IMG submission 180706) | Leaf litter microbial communities from Shasta-Trinity National Forest, California, United States - GEON-DECOMP-273 | ecosystem: Environmental > Terrestrial > Plant litter > Unclassified...
GCCTGATTACAATAGTCCCAGTACCCTATTGAGCCCGAATCCAATAGCCCGGATTAACCTACGGGAGGCAGGGTTCCTCCAGATACTCCACATTCTTCACTCCCTTTAACTTACCGAGATGGAACATTCGCTCCTACAGATACTCAATGGGCCTAATCCACAGGTACGGAAATAATACACTGCCCCTAATCCATCTTTTCCCCGGATGCTCCACTCGCTCTATTCCACTTGCTTCCCCTAGGCTACTCCGATGAAATCCAATGGGGAATAAGCAATGGCAATGGTGATATTCCTACAGTGATACAATGGGAATCAATGGGAAGAATACATGGGGCGTACAGAGGGGGGTTTGGTTATAACATACAGAGAGGGCATTTACCTACAGAAGTGCATACTCATACAGATACACATAGTGATACACGTATAGAGAGGTTGGGTTACACAATGAGGTTACGCGATGAGGTTACACGTTGAGATACATGATCGATGAGGTATGATGCATGATTTTACACAACGGCCGGTAGGATATCCAAGTATTGATACCTAGGATGGAGGACGATGAGGTTGGTTACACAATGATGCATGAGCTTCGATTAGGTTACACGTAGAGATACATGATAAGCTACTCCGCATAGATATTGCTAGTAAGTTGGTACGTGACACTTATAGCCCTAGGAGAGCCAGGAATAGTTGTCCCCTTTCAATATACCCCTTTCACTTTACGATACGCTACACGGGTACTAGACCCCATACCCTTCCCTCTTACTTCTCCACTTTCACTTACCCTGACGGAACACTTCCTACAACTTTCATTCCACTTTCACTTATCAATATGATACATTGGTTACACAATGAGGTGTTTCCTATAAGGGACGTATTTGTGTGCTTATTTTAAGGGGCCCAATAAGTCACTTAAAAAGAAAATATATAATATCATATATAATGCAACCAAGTTTCCGCAACTCTAGGGAACCTTCATTTAAGGGATACACTTTTCTACCATCTCAAGCACCACCGTTTGGGGCAGGAACAATGTTTTTGGGGACCCGTTCAAAAATATTCTCATTCGCTAGTTTGATTTAATAAGATTGCATCTTTAGCGGGGGCCAAGGAACGCAGTTGCTCAGTGGAGTTTATTTATTACTGAACTAGGCCATTTTCCTCAGTTTCCATAGGGAGCAGGATTCCATATCTAGTAGGAGTCTGCTTTGGCTGCATCTGCATGGAGCCCAAGTTTAAATATCTTCGTTGTTTTCAAGATAAACAACAAAACAGAAACTATACCTCCATATACTGGTTTTAATACTTGCATAGTAGCTGCTGAGGTGGGGTTGTTCCTTTCCTAGCTGTGCCCATGAAGCGATTCCATAAAGTCGGTAATAGGTCTAGTTCTAGCAGGTGGGTGGATTGTTATGCTAAAATGAAAGGTAAATAGGTAAGTGAATAACAAGAGTGCCCAGCAACTAAGGTATTTCTGGCTGAAGCAAGATCATGCCAATTGGTTTGGTCTGGTCAATTCCGAAAACGCTCTTAAATGCATGTTCCTAAAAAGTGAACCTCGCTTCTTTGGGTTCGGAAGCATAATATTTCTACCGAGTCTTAAATTTGCATTTTGCTTTAGGTTTATCAAACCTGAGCCCCAAGTCATGCTAGTTTACCCTTGCTACCAGCGATCTAAGCCAGCGATGCATCAGCGGATCTTGTTGTACCATCCATCTTATGCCAGCTAGGCCTACCTCGGATTAAAAGTAACACGTCTCCTCATATATGCCTCATCGGAATATAACGGAGTACGCTCGCTTCAAAAGAAGACGCAGAAAAGCTTCATTGGCAGAAACGGAATGGACAACGCCTCGACATCTACACGCCCATTCGAAGCAAGCGAACCACGTATTAGAATAAGTGTAACTCACCTTCTTAGGTTGGGCTCTAAACTTAATGTACCCCGCTTCCCTTTTTCACTAGCGAATTTCCCACCCCTCTAGTCCTCTATTTTCCTCTATTTGAAAGGGCCCTACCCCTCCTCGTATTTAAGGAGAGCGGCTTCGCACTCGGTTGGGTGGGAATAGATAAGAAGGGAAAAAGAGAGCACTCGCTTGTCCCTAGCTTCCCCTTTGCACTAGCAAATTTACTAACTCATAAAACCGCTGTCTCTCCCTGCTATGTAATTGGTCTGTTTGACCCGTCCGGTGAACAACCATCTCCAAAAAGATTTATATCTAAATAAATAGCATATCCGGTAACTAACTGTCTTCAGGGAGTCCCTAATCTTCCAATGCTCCTGGGCTCCTCCCTCTTAAGGCAAATATCACAAGGCGGGCTTCCGGGCTGATCTTTCTGCCGGGAGTCAGTCCCTCATATAACAATGGGTAGCGGGGCCATAAAGCGGTAGTGATAACTTAACGTTCCTCGTACCCCTGCACAAGTGAAAGCAAGAAGAGCCGGAGAAGTAACCACTAAAGTCACTACATCATGTCAAAGCCAGGATACAAGTCCCGCATCGAGCTGACTTTCTTTTCAAGGAACGAAATAGCTTACCTGACCTAAGGTAAGGGGTAGGAGGTGAGGTACGAACCCCCCACCACCTAAGAAGGATGGGGAGGGGCCTTTAAACAAATAGAGGAGGCGGGGAAATTAAGACGCATTAATTTTGCCTTTAACGGGTTTTCATTCCCCATGATGAACGTGGAAAGTGGGGAATTTAAAATATGAAAGGGTAGTGTATGCGATCCATCCCATCCAGCAATTGCATCCATCCAATACAGCCTTCGCAGCAAGAGCCGGGGGAACCGGTTCATGAAGAGCCCGGTAAGTAATAAAATAGTTTTAACATCAAAACTCGGAGATAAGAAAGGAACACTTAAGTTAGGAATGCTATTTATACAGATCATTCAAAAATGCAGACCTGATATGGTGAACGTCATATTGGTCCGACCTTCCTTCGGATGCATGTTCCCCGATTCTTTTGGCTCCTTCGTCGCCCCTTTAATTCTTCCAACTTAACATCGAAAGTGATGTATGTTTCCTTAAATAAGAATGGCGCTTTACAACGTTTCAAAAAGATAGGGGGAGGGCCAAGCTAGGATTCTTGGATTGCTTTTTGCCTAAAAGAGAACTTTCCACCTTACGACGATGAACTTGACACGGATTGCTTGCTTTGACGCTAGAGGGAGGAACCACCCGTTGTCTCCCGCGGTAGTGAAATCGGCCTGCCTAGTGAGTGGTTCTACTGCCTTTGAAATGAAGCGTGGTACCAATAAGCTTGGCTAGAAACGCATGAGGTACACTATCAGCCCGGTAAGTCTCCGTCTCCCAGTAAGTCGTGGTATTGGGCCATCCCAGTAAATGGGCCATCCCGGTAAGGTGGACGGGTTAGCTATATTTCAAAATTAGTAGCTTGCTTGTTTGTTGCCTTCCTTAAAATAGGTCAGGCAGGGATTTTATTTCTGTGGATGGTTAGGCCAGACCCGGTCTATAATAAGTGGCCTGCCTTCCTGAAGTGGCATTCATGACTATCTTTGAGGCCTGCCTATTTATTCGGCATGAGCATTGATTCTCTATGGAACTTATCAGAATAAAACCTGGAAAATGCCTAGTCTTCTTCATCGGAGTCAGTGTCCACCTGTATCACTGGGTTCTGTTCTGCTTGGGTTGGCCCCTGCCCTAAAGCTTCCAAATTCCATAGGGCTTTTATAAGCACCTCATCTTTTTTATCCATATGATCCAGCTTATCAAGAATGGCCTGCTGCTTGTAAAGAATAACCTTATGTGTAATATATATGATGAAAGCCCGAGTGCCTTTTATATTAGGAATCTCTATAAATATAACCAACTCAACTACCTGACCGCCATGGGCCCATCGGGACTGAAGCAACCGGTTCATTGCAGATATTTAAGTAGGTAGACCGAGTGTAATATTGATAGCGACACTAGGTGGCAAGTGCGTTGCGATGGCTAGTGCTTGGCATGGGCGCTCGGAACCGAGGGATACCAATCGGGGTAGGGGGCGGCCGGTAAGATGGTTTATCCCCAGGCCCAATACGGTCCCAATAGCAATCCTTCGCCTGTTCGACAAGATCCTTGGGACGAGCACAAATGAACTCCTTGCCTAGACCTGCCTGCCCCACCTGTACACCGGAAGACCTATTGCCCTATAACACTTTAATGAATGAGGCGCTTCAGAAGGAGAGCTATGAACCCTCCCTTATAGTCTCCGGACGGAATGGCATAGTATTGGCATATAGGAAAAAAAAGTGACTGAATAGGGACTCTTCCAGCTGGTGTATGGACGAGAAGTAGTGGTAGCTACAAAATGATTAGTACCCAGTCTCTACATTACGCAAGCCACACATATGACAAAATAAGAATCAGTATCTGTTCAGCAAATGAATTTCCAGAACTAGGATGGAAATGGTCCAAGTCTTCTCCTCCAGTACATGTTTACTGCAAGCTCTTATGTTACTATTAGTTCAATGTCCATAGCTATCTACTCGTACTAATTATGTCAATATATAGCATAGCTTATAGTATGATTACAGATCAAGCTAGTGTTAGTATTGATACTGATGACCTATAAGCTCATAACAAGATTACACTGATTACTCATAATACGTACCTTATTACAGCTTACACCCATTGCCTTTACAGCTTTCCAGTATCACTCTACTCAGCTTATACACATACATTATGTAAACACTGTACCTTATTCTATTAGTATTACTTCCTATCATATCTTTTACATTACTAACATAACCTTTTTATTAGCTATTATGTTAGGGTTCTATGATGTTTACCTAAGCTATCACTGCACGTACATATCATAACTATATCAATGATTAGGCAAAGAGCTATGATAGAAGGGTTAGTATTCAAGCACGTATCTTGTACACATACCTATAGATTATGGTATAAGCTGATTGAATCCTACGGTAAAGGTTCATGTTGAACACATTGTCTCCTAGTAATATAGAGCTTACATAACATTACAAAGCTTTATCCTGTTTATGCACCTTTCCAACTTAACTAGTAATGATGGTATAGTAGTTTGGATTCCATTGATCTGATTGATAAAGCTAGTATAACATGGTGTGGGTTGAGCTTTACACTAGTATCACCTTATTTATTACTAACACTGATAGATTAGGCTTATACTTATACATATTCTAACAGGTACACATAGAGAGATTACACTAAGCTTGTAACGTTCAATGAAGCTGGTTATTACTTCTAATTCCATACGTATATTAAGTTGATACAACTGAGCTCATACATGTTAAGAGCTTCGTATCACTATCTAAGCTGAATAAGCTGTAATCCCATATGTTATGTGTAATCAATACCTATAAGCTAAATGGTTTTAGATCTTGTAACTAAGCTAGATTAGCACATACTTCTACAAAGGTTCCAACACGTTCTATCATGTTCCTATATTATGTGAATACTTATACTAGAGGTAGATAGATTCAGAACACATAACTCTTGTGATTACTCATATTATGTAGCAGGCCATGTTGAAAAAGGTATGATTCAGTCTCAACTTTCTTACTTATCTTGGAGTCTTACTTATCTTGGAGTTGCTGCTAAGAATATGTCCTATGGTTGTATTTCCTATGGCTTATAAATAGGAATTGTTCTGAAACCAGTAGAAGTGGGAAGTTTCCCTTATAATGGTGTGTAAAACCAGTTAATGGCTCCTAAAGTACGAGGATAGTTTTAACTGTGCGCTAACTTGATAGATTTTCCTGAAAATGGTGTGTAAAAGGCCGGGTATTTCTCCTAATGATGGTGTGTAAAAGATTCCCAATAGAGTGTAATATGAATAGATCCTAAGGAGTATATATCTCTCTCTAATCATATAGTATTCCTTGATTCTCATAATATAGGTATGGTAGCTTTGTAGTATGTGGTTGTGATAGATGGTTTCTTACCTAAGCGGTGGTTGTCTTAATCTAAAGTGTAGTAAAGGGTGCTACGTAGCTGGCTTAAAGGTAAGGATAGCAGGTATGTCTGTAAGGTGGGTTTAACTATATCCAACGTCGATAACTTGATAAGGAGCTAAGACCAATGGCTTTTATTTTGTTTGTTTTGATTGCTTTTGCTTATTTTTCCTAAGTGATGCCTAGAACCCATCTAATATTCTTGACATTAATTAGCATTTTATTACAGGTATGAGTAAAGACGTAAATGAAATCATTGTGCCCGGGCACTATCTATGGTACCGAATGTTCCTTTTTAAAGACCACCATATATAGGGAGTGATTGAAAGACCTTTGAAGGGAATGACTCGGTTATTTTAGTGTATACATCTACTTGACTCAGCTGGAGTTTGTGATTGGAAAGGCCTCTTCTGGTTACTATAGTCAGGTACAACACCACATATGAGTCCTTATTTCCCTACATAGATTGATACGGGATGTAATAGTGGATAACAGGTAGCATTGGCGATCCTCTAAACCCTATTCTAAAACCTGATTCCATGAAAAGAATCTCCTACCAAAACCAGATGCTGCAACCATTCCCATCGTATACAGCAGTCATCTATTACAATGTGAAGGTGTATGGCTTGGTTTACATCGAGGGGTGTAGTGAGTCAAAAAACAAGCGTTTAATGGTATAGCCTGGGATCCAACCTTGGTGGTAGTTTATGTAAAAGATCAATCTGAGTAGCAAGTCCATGCTATAAACACACATTTACACCCCTTAAGTACACACAGTAAACTAGGTTTCGAGTTATCCATGCCACTACTTATTACAGGTATCTCTTGACTCATTTAAAACAAGAATATAAATCCAACAGTCAACAAGCCCGGACTGTACACTTGTTTTAAACCAGTTAGCTAGTACCCCGTATAGATCTTGGTTTGAGGCATCACACCATTTATTTCCATGGAACTCACATTACACATCCCTTCAATCCATCGGTTCACTAACGATTTCAACTTTCTATCCGAGTAGAGGGTACAAATTGAAATATCTAACAGCCTAATCCCATTAACACATACTTCATAGACCAATACCGAAAAAAGGTATGTCAAATGCAAGTTTGAATACAGGTAAATACAATAACAAGGTGAGAACACTTCAAAATTCCATTCATGAACACAGTTATAGTCTAAAGCAGAAGGAACCATTCTAACTCCTCGATCATCCATAATTGCTAACCCTTTTCAAGTATCTATCTCTCAGTCGAATGCTCATTACTTGCACTAGAAGGAGGAGAATCTATTTGGACCAGTCAACATGGTTGCTACAGAGGGAAGAGTGAATTACTGAACCATGGATTACACGAGGTTTTACTGGAGTGCTTCAACTCATTTGACATCGTAATAGGAATACAATAACTCGAATACACGACATATATCATAAACTACAAATATGAGGACAGCTTATCAGTGTTTCATGTTCAAATGATTATAAAGATCCTTATTCAAGAATTGCATGGTCTTCAACACTCCACTTAATGCTTCATCATCGGGTAATTAACCTGTGGTGGAAGGTAGAGTCGACCAAGAGAAGGATGGGCTTTCTCCGCTCAACCCGTGCCGTGCTCCAACCCTCCGAGTGTACTTACCCAGCATTCTTTCATTGGATCCAAGGCAAGGGAAGGATGAGGGTAAGGCCGTTACAAGTCTTATTTTTACGTGTGGTGTTCGACCCGGAATAAAACATGTAAGCCGAATCCGTGACTAATTGCTTTCGGACGATTTCGTTTCTGGAGGTGGGTACTAATAGTGACTTCTTACCCACATTGGAACGAAACAGCGATGCCAAATCGTGGTGAATCGAACCCAACCAACTTCCATTTAGCTTTCTCTCGAACTATTGAAGAGGAAATCCGATCACCGATCGAACCATTTTGTTGATGCGCTTTCACGGGACGAGGAGAAGGAACTTCAAGCACGAATTCGATTTCACTAGACCCTATTTACTTCTATGTTTCAACTTCCGGCAAATAAATACCGTGATAAAGTTGTAACATGGGAAAACTATGGAAACACGAGATTGAAGGAGAGTGGGCTTATAAAAAGGTTACAATGGGGAAAGGAGAATAGGTGATATATTAGACTCTACTAGAAGTCAATCGATCAATAGGGAGTTGCCTACCTACAACCTGATGAATAGGGATCTGAGAATTAAAGCTTGGGGTCGAGGGCAAACCAATCAACAACTCCCCCCTTCCATCATTGGCTAACATCGAGGGTCGGTTGTAAAGTTCCATCGATCTAAAGTCTTATTAGATTGATCGGCTGCTGAAGCGGGAGACCTTGAAAGTAAAAGTCCCTCATTTTTCCGCATTAGCGTACGAGCGACTTCATGAGTAGGATTCGTTCTTGACAACGCGAACTGAAACATCTAAGTAGCGAGCTTCCGTGCATGCAGTAAGTACGCCGCGACTCGGATACTGGAATGCGATCACTGGTTTAGGGTCGATCTCCTATATAAGGACCCTGCTTTTTTTGGCATCATACCGGTAAGGACAGGCACACTTGTTCATATGTAAAGGGCTGGTAAGGTTATGCTTGTTGTTTCCCTCTCGACTCTGGATCTGAGAGCCGGCAATTAGCTGCTTGCACTAATAGATCTTGTCCTATATATATATAGTATAAAAGGAATTACAACCAAATTGATTGTCTAGTGGTTTCGTTTAAGCATTATTTATTATTTATCCCGTGCCTGAAAGGAAATTACATTATATAACCTTTGTAGAAGAAGCAACTTTTATCGAATGATCTTGGGGACGGGAACAAAAGGGATCTGCTCAATCTGAGGTGGGCCGGGTGCGTTCAGACACACCAGGACGTTTAAGTGAGATCGGAGAGTGGGCTTACCATCAGGGGGCAGCGGATTGGTCCAGATCGACCGATTCCTGAACGAAGATAGACTAGCTTCCTCCTGATGTTCTGTAAGCTATTGATCCTGACCGCCTCTACAACCTTCAATGGTAAGGGCACTGCTTTCGGGAAGTGGCATACAGCGGGCATCCATTCGTTTAGTTTAAATAATCTTGCCCACATGAACATCTCGAAGCTTTTAGAGCCGGCGAGAGACCGAGAAGGCGACCCAGATTAAGAGTTGAAGGGCCGTGGTATTCACCTACCCCTGTCGATCGAAAGAACCTCCTCATTTTGGCGAAGGATAAGGACTTTATTCTCCGCAACAGAACAACGATTTGACCCACCCCTAATGATACGTTCGATAGGGAAAAATAAATAATCAATAGGGAATAATTCCGAGACAGATCGATCTAGTCACGAGCAAGGGTGAATAGAGAGGAAGAGCTTCGACAAAGGGTGACCGAACCCACGTACGGCTCTGTGATAATAGTCAATGTGGTCTCTTCTTCCAATTCACTATGGGGAGTACGCCAATATGATCTCAATAGCGATCTACAAATTGGAAGGATGCGCAAGCAGGCTCGAAATTTATCCTCATTTGGAAATTAATAAAAAAAATTGATAAAATAGCAACTGGATATGGATTTGTATTTGTATAAATGGGTGGGTAGGTAGGATTATAAGTAAAAAACCTAAATTGGTTCTTTGACCGGATCAATTGCTCCTGCCTTTGCTATTGGTGCTGCTTTTGTTCGGTAAACTTAAATTGGGACTGGTGCTGATCGAAGCAGCGCATCAAGATCTATATATACGGATCAAAGCACGTAAATATCTCACTCAATGTCATTATATAAATAGGAGCGTAGGAGGGCGTAAATACCCCAATTTTGAACTACTTAGTAAACAAGTCCCGGCTGGGACTTAAACAGGTTAAACAACTGCGGGTGCTGAATTAACGGCTTAATAAATCTAAGAAATTCCTTGCCCGATGCGGACAAGCACCTACGGACCTTATTAAACGGGTTCTAAAACTGGCTTATCAACTGGCTCAGATGAAGGCTTAGATGCTACCGAGCTACCCAACGGAACAGGAGCACCTAGACAAGCCATCTGCACTCGTCAAGACCTAGAAACTGGTAAGCCCTTTCCTTGCAGTCCTGCCAGAGGACAGTGAGTGGTGGCCTTACAGAGATCCTACTGGGCAGAGGTCCCTTCAGGGCAGATACCTATCCGGAGCCCTATAGACCTTTCCCTTATCACAGAGCCTATCCGGCTGGAAACTCTACCTCATCACGGAGCGCATACTTGGAAAGGAACAGAGAAACTTACCGCCTCATACCAGAACAGGCTATGCCTATGGTGCTTCCACTTGGGCAACTAAGTCCACTGGATAAAGATCAATTGGTTACGAAACTCGAGCAACTGAATTAAGGGGTGAAACAAATGGCTCTGGATCCGAGCGAAGGGATGAAACCACTGCGGGTACTTCTTAAAATGGTTCTGGGTCAATAGCGGCTACTTCTGCTACTGGTGGATATGCAACTGAATCTGTTCGAACCGCTGCTTATGCCTTCGCTTTTGCTGGTGGTTCCGGATAAACGGGTTTTCCAACCGGATCTGCCGCTGGTGGTGGAACAATGGTTACTGATGCTACTTCCATTCAATCAAATGCAACTGCGGGTGCAACCTCAACTGCATCAGGGTATCGATCTCAATAACAAGAATCTATTGCAAGGTCTCAATCTGGAAGAGATGCAGGCTAGCGAGACGGTGGTGAAACTACTGTATCTGGATCTGCTACTCTGGGTCAGGTTATTCCTTAGTGGCAGATTTTACAGGTTATTCAGTTGTGGCCAGTTTGGCAAGTATTGTTGCAGCAGGTCCTGCTAGGCTAGCCTTTAACGAGGCAAGTCCCGGCAAAACAGATCTTTTAGCTCGTTTATATTTAGTATTGGCAGGTATGGCTGGTTATGCATCACCTCTGCTCTGGTTCATACAAGTTCATACCATGGACCAACAAATGGTCTATCACTCTCGATGAGTCTGGTTTTGGTATGCACTCTTCTAAGGGTCTGGGTCATGGACATGTGGTTTGGTCTTGACATGCGCTCTTTCTCTTTATTAGTAAGGGTCAGGCCTGGGCATGGCCTACTGGTCTAGGTATGATCTGGTATTGGCATCACCTCTATGATCTCTCTTGTTCATGGTCTAGGACAAGTGGTCTAGGTTGTGCATCAATAGGATACAGGTTGGTGGGGTCTTGTCTGGTCCGATTCCTATTCCTTTTTCCCGTTAGGATATACCTTTCTCTTTGCTGCTATCTCTGATGCTTTAACAAGATAAACTCGAACAACTAGCTCAGATGTGCAGGAAATGGATCTACTTTTCGATCTCGCTATTGATCTACTACGGGTGAAACTCCAGCCACTGAGTAAACTGGTTAAGCTGAGTGGGGTAGCACTTAAACTGCTGTTGCTCTTTCTGCGGCTTACTCTGTTGCTAGTATTCGTCCTTAAACTACTGGAACTGGATAAACTACTTAAGGCTCAGATGCTTGCTTTTATGCTAACTGTGCCACCTTTACCGATGCTTTCTACGCTACTTTTGAATCATGACATTGAGTTTCAGGTGCTGTGATCATGAAGGTACGCCCCGGGACCATAGCGTTTCATTCAAAAGATGGTCTGTATATTCGCTTATTATTGGGGTCCGATGCTGCGTGTCTTTCTTATGGTCCCGCCCCTGGTGTTGCGTTATTGATTGGACGGTGGGCGTTGCATTTTTGATTGAGTGTCCTTATGCGTTGCATTTGATCTTTATTGATCCTTCGGGGCGTAGCGTATCTCATTTATCTCATTATGGTGTTCGACGTTACGCTTTCGATTAGCTTACGTGCGCTTTCGACTGCCCCGGGAATGTAGCGGTTTTAACTGTGAATATGCTTTCTTTGGATAGGCGGACTATGTTATTGATGCTTCATTCTGACATTGATGATCGGGGCCAAATAGCATATAATGGATGACAGCTATTGTGCTTTCTATTCGTGCGATTGACTGATATTACAGAAACGAGCTAGAATGGTGGTGAAAAAAACGCTAGTTAAGGCATCTTACTAGGAAGTTGACCGAGTTAATCGAATTGATCCAATAGTTTCAGTTCAAGTGCCAGAGCCTTCTGAATAAGAACCAGTCCCCGCGGGAACACATCCCGTAGCACGGTTGGTAACGAAGACAGATGGGCGAAAATAGAAAGTAAAATCACCCGCGGTTCGAGATCGAAAGCGAGATCGGTACCCCACAGTAGATTCCTTTGATCGAGTCTCACTAGCAGCACAAGTGGTTGCATTTTACCCAGTCGTGGATCCTTTTCCATATGCAGATCATCCAATTTGATAGCCAGTTTAAGCGGCAGAGGCGGCTAGAGCGGTTGTTTCATTGAGGCTTATCCCCCTGGGGCAAAAGTTGCGGGAAAGGCAAGAGCAGAGACACCGCCATCAGTAGTTTCAGTTTTACTCGTTGAAGAAGCAATTGACCGTGTTTAATTAGCGACATTCCTTTTTACTACATATCGAAAGCCAGTTACGGATCTATATCTAGATATAGAACCCCTAGATGCATATGCAAATAGAGTACCAGACCAGTTTATGATGCCAGTGACCTATTAGTTTCACCGGTTAACCCCGCAAGGGCATGGGTAGAGTAAACAGTATATACCGTAGTTTAAGATCGAGACCCAGCCGCTAAGCTAAAGGTACCACTGTAAGTGGCAGAGGCAGGGGCAACATCCGAGACACCACCTCGTAAGGATCTATATTCATATCCAGTAGCCGTGGTTGCAAATCGAGATGCAGTTCCCAGCTTATTAGGTGTAGCAAAAAGCGTGGCGAAAAGCGTAGCTAGGTGGAGGCATAAGTGTAGCTCAAACTGCAGTGACGCCAAAACTTATAGTATTGTAAAGCTCCTTCTTAGATTAAGATGAGGAGCTGTGTTATACTTTCTTAGATATTGTGGTAAAAGTAAAAGGAATAGGAACTAATTAGTAGCTCTATGTAGAGGGACTCTTACTGAGTAGCTTGATGTATAACTCTTTAGTAACCCTTTAGTATCTTATATTTAGATAAAGAATCCTATAAACTAGTATGTAGCTTAGGGAACTAGTATCCTTAGGAAAGAGAAAGGATTAGGAGTTGTAGGAAGTATGCTTAGAGTAGTATGAGTTGAAACTTTACTTAGACTAGTATTATATATAAAAGAATAGGAGCTAGTTAGAGTTTATATTATCAGCGTAGGAACTTGCCTCCTATTACTAGTTAACTCTTTTATTATTAGTTGTACTCTTTAGGTATCAGATTAGATAGAAGATAAGAAGGATTTAGATCTTATTAAAGGACTCAAAAACTCCTCATTACTTAACTACAAAAAACAGCAAGATATAAACAAGTAGCTGAGGAACTATAACTAGACTTAATTCCTACTACTCACTAGACTCACTCATCGGCGGATAAATAAAAATAGAGGAATACCCTAGAACCAGCTCCTTAGGTTCAATATACTATTTATTAGATAAACCACCATGTATATTACTCCTACCAACATCCAGCAGCACGATGATACCAACAACAAGGAATTCCTACAACTAGACTACCACTATAAGGACTTTACTACTAGAGACTGGCCCCTATAATTATACTCTTTAGAACTCTTGGTCTTCTTTTATCACTAGAGCTGACAGTAGGAGCTATTAACTAGTAGGAAAAACCAGGGCCATAGAGTAGGGCAACGGGGGAAGAGTTCTATTGAACATGTTAAACCCAAACCTAAACACCCTTCTCACTATATATAGGGAACCGGAGGAATAACCTTTCAACTATAGTGAGCCCTACCTACCTAACCCTTAGAACAGAGAGCAATGAGTAGGAAAGATACATATCCTACACAAGCAAGGAGTTTCACCATGATGACCTACATTCGATACGTTGTCACCCTACCCAGGGCGCCACCTTTCTTCTCTTGGTTTCTATAGGGATTCTATAGAAATAAATATGTTTATTAACATATTAATAAAGTTGGTAATGTTGTATTTTAATCAAAAATGGATAAATTAACATTTTTTTAAACACTGTATAATCAGTTGACTTTATCTCCCGATGTCAGGGACGATGATTTACCGTATGAAACTCAGTAGCAGGGATTGACGTCGATAATACCTGAGAAACGCTGACTAGCCGCGTAGCCTGGGGTACCTACCAATCGCCTTGCTTCCGCTCAGCCCTGCTCATCACTAATTTTCCTACGGTAATCATGGACTTTTATCCCCAAAGCACGACGCATTCATTCTCATTGACTCTATCAATATAGATAGGATCAATGTTTGCTCACTGGACGATGGAATCCTCGATATTGCCGATCACGAGCAAAGAGGAGCCCACCATAATGTGATCGATGAAACAAACAAAGGACCACCTTAGTAAGAGAAGACCTGTTCGATCGAATCTTCTACCATTACTATTCGTGCAGTGCATCCCCTCGTTTGAGTTGTCCAGTGCGTACTTTGTATCCCTACCTTATTGGCTGGACTAACTGATTCGTGCGAGGAACCAGCTAGATATATTTAAAGAGGCATCATACGAAGGTCCAATACACGAGCGTTCATACACTATCCTCCGTGCTGGTGCCCTCTGAGCTTGTTAGAAGTCCCCATAAGGTTCCCTGAAGCCACCAGTGTTCGGAATATGACATCAAACAAGGGGACCCCATTTCCTTATTAGCCCGACCCTCGGTACTCGCTTTCCCTAATGGCCAGAGCTTTACTTAAAAGGCCTGATGCTGGACTTCACGGTCGAGCCCATGGGGAAGTACTTGGTCACAACGTGTCCAAGTGATCGCTGGATAAATCCTCCCATTACATTCATATAATAAGCGATAGTGCCTTCCTACCATTTTGGCGCAAGTGAAGTCTCTGTTCTCTCAAATTTCCGCGTAATTCTATCTTTGGGAAACCTCCGCTCAGCGAATAAAAGATCCCAGCATGCCTTTTATTATAGTTCCACTGCGAGGGAGACCCAGGGCCTTTACAACCCAAAGACAGTACGCTTGGAAAGATCTTATCAAGGTGTCCAAACCAATGTACACACGTTTGTTACTATTCTCACTGTTTGCAAGAGTTGTCCAGTAACACACGTTGTATAAGCGCCGGTGTCTTTCTACTAACGGTGCAAGCGAAAGTACCTAGCATCGAGAGTCACAAGCTCCCAAAGAGTCTCGCACTGATAGATTATGGAAAGGCTTATACACCTATAGATTATGGGAAGGCTTTTACCCCAAACACTAAGCTAATTGAGATTCAACCTTCTGGACCAACGACTTATCGCTATCTAAGCCGATGACTAGTTTACCCACGCTGCTAGTCAGCCGGGAGATGAGTGAAGATAACCCTAGCTCAATGGGTCGTGAGTCACTGGCTCACCAATTGTAATCTTTCAATTGCTGGATGTTCATTGGTCCTAAAACAGTATCTCGAGCCTATGACCGTTGCTGTGTTACGAGCAACGATTACGGCAAGGGAAGTGTCACCCCGCTTTACTACCCGAAAGGCGTTAGCATAGTCCTGGTACTTACTCACAGCCTTAGTTAAAGTGTAAAGTTAACGCATAATTATGCAAAGGTTGGTTTTAAAGATACCTTCAAGATAGAATTACGCGGAGTAGACCCATTACCTCTCAATAGGCACCCTGCTGGTTAAGGGTGTGCTATTGGCAACGAAGGAGCACCTGGAGAGGTGATTTCGGAAACAGTCTTTGGGCCTACTAATAAAGGTCCAACCCACATACACTTTTTAAACCAAGGTTTCCTAAGACCAGTGTTCCGCTTCTCGGGACAAGAGTTTATCTAGCGATCCCATTAAGACTCTCTATAATCCAGGCGCCTTAGCATCTTCCCGATTTTCAGTTTTCCCTGTCAGTCGGATTTCGAACGTTGTGATTTCCAACTGTCAGTACCAGAGGCGTAACCACTCTCTGGCCTTAGATGAGTGGAATTAAGATAGTAATTCACTAGTCTCTATTTAACCAATGCTAGTTCAACGACTCAGATGAACCAACATCCATTCCATCCCTCCTATTTGGGGCGGGGCGAGCTTAGCTTCTTGACCTATAAGTCAGATTTGCAGCTCTTGACCTATAAGTCAGATATTCAGCATGGCCTAACCCAGGTTATTCTCCTGGTAGGATTGAGCGCCATTAGGTCATAGACAACCCTATTTTGGGGATAGGGTCACTCATCAATTAGGACTATGGCTTGTAATCTTCTACTGGGGGACCCTTCAGATCCCACTTCACCGGTAGGAGACACATCCAACTCACGAATCATGCTGTTCATATATAATGAACTCCAGCAACCTCAGTTGGGTGGGCCTTTCACCAGCATCATCAAGGCACCTGGTAGAGGTGAGCTTGGAACAGAAATGAACACAAAATCGACTCTGTGTTATTGGAAAGCACTGTGTTACAACGATGGTAGAATCGACAGATTGGTACCTCAACTTGGTGTTACCGAGCTTAGCTTCTAGGCAACGTTGGCATCAACGCACCTTTCCCAGTGGGTAGGAGGATTTTGTTGGAAAGCGGACAGAGTGTAGTGGGTACAGCCTACTAAGTAAGGCTTCTAAAGATTGGTACCTCAACGTTACCGAGCTGAGCTTCTAGGCAACGTTGGCATCCTGACACGAGGGGAAGCCTACGATACGGGATATTTCCGAGGAAAGCGGACAGATTATGACTGACACGATATACAGCCTACTTCTGACTGACACGAATTGAGGAGCCTTTTAAGTAAGGCTTCTAAGGAAAGATGTCCCTTTCTTGGTGATTGGAAAACACTGTGTTGTGTTACAAGCGATGGTAGAATCGACGGTAAACCTATGTTTAATCAAAGAGAGATCTCCATATTTATATATGTAATAACGCCCTCCTGCCAGAAGGGAAGACCAGGTATAGTAGGATTTGAACATGGACATTGCAGCAATAAGAGAAGATCCTATCAACTAATCTCAGTCTATTCGGCCTCGAGGCGATCTAATATCGACTGGGGGACTTTGCCCGCTACTCCGTCAAAGAGGAAGGACAATCCCTTAGCTTAGGTCCCTGCCTTTTAAGGCATTAACGCAAAGAGAACAGCCTACTCTCAAGCAGCTTCTTCTCGAACGGTTGATTCCGTGCCTGAATGTCCAGCTTATTCTTTCAATCCTGTCTTCGATTCTAGTCCTTACCTGTGTAAGCTAGCAGTCTCATTCTCTCGCACTCGCATTCGTCCTTCCTGCTAGTCATCAGTGAGCCTAAAGACATGGAATTGCAATTGGCTCTTTCCTGTACTTCCCCTGCCTCTGCCGCTGCCCGTGCCCCATGGAGTAGCCTATTTATTATTCTCCATCGAACCCATCAAACCCTGTCCCTATCCCTGCGCGTGCCCCATTGAGTATGCCTGGCCCCATTGAGTATGTCCTCCGTGCCCCTGTTGTTCTGTCTCGCTTGGTACGTTCAAGCATTTATGAAAGGATTCCTCCATCCGTTTTGAGGTGAAGGCGGTCCACCGGACGGACAAATAAAAGCCCGCATCTGTAGAGATAGGCAATATCACCCGCAACAGGAAACATCTGTCGAGAGAGAGGGAGGGACGGGGAGATACTTGAATTTGGGTACCGGGGAAAAGCCCTTTGGACGAGGAACGAAGTGTTTCAAAAAGAAACCGTTGGGAGTGGGGACCGGACCCCTATTTATTTTAGTTAGGTATATGTTATCTCTAATTGTATGGGCGGCTTCCCATATAACTTTTGACCACCTGGCACACAGCATTCACAGACGGACCTGCAATCATACTTGCTTAAATATAAAGAGTGCTCTTTCGGTAAACTTGTGGACTCTCAATTATAACCTACCTCCCTAGGTCTTTTTTTTAGCATCAGTAATATCTATATTTCTCAACGGACAAGAATATATTCTCTCGCAGGTTTTCCTGGTGGTCATCAGCTGAGCTGTGTCCTATCGGTTCTAACATGCCTAGGTCTTCTTGTTTCATAAGTTCGTAAGAGATCTACAGGCAAGCGGCAATTGAGAAAGCAGGTGGGTTCTCCTGTGTCCTATCGGTGAACAACTACCCAACTGATAGGCAAGATGCCTGGCTGGACTCGCCAGTCTTGTCGCAATTGCTTAATTAGCGACCCACCAGTCAATTTGAAAGATAACCTGGAGCCCCACCCAAATAGTAATTTAGGTTTTCTAATTCTGTGCCAAGCAACAAAAGGTGCGCTTGCGCTCAATCTGATAATCCGTCAATAAATCTTTCACTTGGCATAAAATGGCTGCTACCTCCCCTTCCAGAATGGCTCTATATTAAAGCCCCTCTATCCTGAATACTCAAACAAGCCCTTTCCTTTCTTCAAAGAAGACTCTCTATCTGGCCCCTCTCCCTGAGGTCTGTTGCAGATCCAGGATATGTGTCAGCAGTTAGTCAATTTATCTCCATGAATCTGTGCCTTCTTGGACTGGTCAATTTGTGAGAGAAAAGATGGCATGGGTAGTTGTGGATCCAACAGCATCTGACACAATTAGTGGGGTAAACTTCTTCTTTGTACGAAGCTCCAACAGAGTGAGTTCTAATAAGAATGGTTAGTTCACTTCTATGCGTATCATGAGTTAAAGCTTTAAGACCATTGAATCTTTCTCTCCGAATTTGACTCTTCCTCTCTGATTAGATTTGACTCTCCCCCCCACAGAGTTAGTTTACCAGTTGATGCTGGTACTCTGAGTCTTACCAATAGAGTTTTTCATTGCAGTTAAATAGATTGAAAGATGAGTGAAATATATTTTATATTAAGCCAATTATAGAATATATATTTCACTCTTTTTGGGTTATGCTTTCCAATAAGGAAGGGGCATCAGTTCTAGGCTTAGGCACAGAAAGATATGAGCTATTTAGGCAGGGAACTGAAGTAAAGTCCGGTAAACCTAGCTATAGCATGCACGTAAGTAAAGGTAAAGTAAGGGTTGTTTAATTCCATCCCAGTCTATAGTGAGTGGTACCTCCAAAGCATACATGAATTAAGGAAGTGTGATAAGGCTAACAGGTTTCTTTCTTTTTATTCCGGTGGGTAACTACAAGGTGGGTAGCATACATTAAATGAAAGGGGCGGGTAGGTCTATTTCTTTCCTAGCAATATAGTTATTACTGAATCGTATATTGGCAAGGCTCAGCCATACCAATAATAGTGGTGTAACCAGAAGAATTAATAAGGCAAGGAGGGTAAATATTCTAGTGCCGACTCTACAGAGCATTCCTAGCAAAAGTGGTGAAAATGGCATTGTTTCCATCATCAGGAGAACCGGTCAAAGCAGAATAAGCATAACCAGAATAAGCATCCCCATATGCACCAGTCTAACCAGGATCATATCCATAAGCAGTTTAATAAGCATTAGGACCAGTAGAATTTCCATCATAAGGAGGGCTTCATCCCTGGCAGCACAAGGAGAAACATCAATTTAATAAGAAGCCTTACTAGCATTACCAGTACCAGTTCCAGGATCATTACCAGGAGCACCAATTGAAACAGTTGGAAGAGCTTTATTCCTATTCCCAGTAGCGGCAGTAGAAGGATCATTCCAAGCAGCACCAGTCCTAGTATTACCAGCCCCATTAACATCCTAACCATCAGTAGCAGTTGAACCAGCTT
>Ga0233342_1000179_pt1 | contig 19549 bp, 8 predicted proteins | sample GEONDECOMP273_FD_180706 | JGI IMG/M metagenome (GOLD analysis project Ga0233342, IMG submission 180706) | Leaf litter microbial communities from Shasta-Trinity National Forest, California, United States - GEON-DECOMP-273 | ecosystem: Environmental > Terrestrial > Plant litter > Unclassified...
GCTGGCCGGCAATACCATGACCCATTGCCCAGCAGAAACAGCAGGGCCTACCCCTTACCTACAACAATACCCATTACCCTTTTATAATATGGGGTTTTTACTGACCACCAGTTCACTTCCACCATGCCCAGTTCACCATGCATGCCTAATAGTTAAGACCCAATAGTATACCACATTGCAGCAGCCATACACAAGCAGGCAAGGATAGAGGGACCACCCCACATAGACCTACCAGCAAGACATCATGAGCACCCACCAGGTAGGTTATATGGAAATGGATTTGATTTGGATATGGATTATGTAAAGTTCCATGCCCATGTTTATGTTTTTGATTGGCGTTGGCGAACGATTGCAAGGGCGTTGCAAGGTCAGAGAAGGAACCCTTACCTTATACGCAATCACTATAGGCTTACTTACCCTTACGTAACACAGTTAAGCGACACTTAGAGCTAATCAATGGTGGGGCCTAACCAAGTGGAAAGTGGAGTTGTTGTTCAAAGGTTTACAGGCAAGCTAATAAAGCAATAAAAAAAAACCAGTTGTAATTTGGTGGGAAGGTTAAAATAGCAGTTCTATAACAAGGCAAGTATTCCTACTTCCTCCTAGCAGGCAAGTATTCCTACTTCCTCCTAGCAGTCCTATCACGGTCCTACTCTAACGGGGTAGTCCTCCAACGGGGAAAGCTGGACTCTCAGGGTAGTCCTATCTCGGGTTCCTATCTATAACGCTGGGCAATATACCCTGGCCGCTCCTTCCGTTGTTACTTTCCCGTTGCTCCGTTTCGTACTGTCGTACCATCCGTGTTGGTAACTCCAGGTGCGGCGCTAGGCATGTCAATGCTACCAGTCGGTTAGCTCTGGTCTGCTGTAGCATAATCTCATAATTAAAGCGAAGCCTAATCGTCGTTCTTTGTTGGAAGTCAGGCGGCAAGTTATCTCTCAGGCATGCAGCAAGTAAGCCCACCGGTTAATCCATATTGTTTTTGGACCAGCCTGTCCCGCCGCAGTAACACTATAATATGCAAGTCATAAATAAGTAATAAAAGCAAGCAATCAATCCCGTTTCATCTCCCTGCGTAGGTGAGGTAGCTAAGTTGTTAGTGGAGCAAAGGGTGTATGGGAAGTAAAGCAAACAAGCAATCCCAGCGAGGTTGATCGCCTTCCTTTATGCTCCTATAACGTTCGGCGAGAGGCTAGAGCCAGGGAGAGGGAGGGGACTGTGCGCAGTGAACAATGACTATGCACTACGAATAGGTAGGTGCCACCAATAGATGTGAACGATTAGGTGGTGCTAATAAATAAGGTGTTACCCAGAGGTGCTACTAAAAGGAGGGCTATACAGAGGTGCTACGCACGAATATGTGCAACCACTAGGTTAGTGAGACCGTCACACCCATTCGTCCACCTTACGAGATATAAATTAAGTTCAACGGATTTAGAACTGAATCTTCTGATGACGCTGGCCGTTCGGAGTGGCCGGGGGGTTAAAGGTTGCAACCATTCCCCAAACTCCACCCATTGCTTGATGGCTGGTTAGCTCGCTGCCCATCCATCCAGTAGGCTGAGGTAATAGAATGGTCTAAGTGCCCGACCCCATAAGATCTCTGAAGTTCCGGCAGTAATTAATCCATAGGGCAGTTCCGACAATCCCACGATCGTACACTATTCTTATTTACTAAATTGCTTTCATACGTTTCCGTCTCTTTTAATAACTTCCGTTCCGTCAGTAAGGCATGGGACTAATAATAAAGACCTTAGGGCATGGTAATTAGGTTGAAGAGGTAGGTACAATAAAGAGATAGCCATGCTTAGCGAAGCTAAGGCCAAAGCCTACACTCTACTCTATAATAAGATAGCAGCAATATTAATGAAAGAGAAGCTAGTATATTTCATTCCAAATCTAGCATAATATATCCCAGTCTTAATAAAGGGCTTATAGTAGGGCTCATGCGGTTCTTTCAATAGGTGCAATATGGAGATCAAATCAATCTCTTTTATTAATACTGCCTGCTACGCTCTATCGATCCTGAGACACAATGGCGGTAAGTTCCTGAGTAACCAGACCTAACTGCCCATTCCCTGCTGTGATGATCCCTTCCTGTACCGGTCCCTGCGCCCATACCATAGTTGACCGCCCTCGTACTGTCTAATTTTGCATCCAAGACTAGTCGAAGTCTATAGGGGGGGTCCCTCTGCTTCCTAAAAGGGTCCTCTTTATTTTACATTCTGATTCTTTTTCTTTTTTTAAGCTTGCTTTGATAGAGATCGGACGGATGGAATGAAGGCACGCTTCACGAGACAATATAAATCCGACCGACCAGTTGCATTGATCTGTATAGGCATACCACGCTTGACTGATGGTGCCACCAGATTATATAGAAACTGGTTCTATAGCCATTTGAGCACGCTGTAAACGCAGCACCTTTTTGACTTAATATGTTTTATTATTACTTCAACTGCCATGGAAAGTAACGTCTGATTTAATAAGAAAGGCATTTGAAGATGTTCACATAAATAGGGATCCTTGCTGGTCTTGCCGGTTGGTGGGCATTGGAAAGCTAGCTGGTTGAATGCGCTGGGATAGGCCACCCTTTATACAAAATTAATTTATAATATATACTTATAATATCATATTTATTAAACGTGATCTGGTCTTATTCTTATTATAAATGAAGGGATGTGAAACAACTACCTTTGCCGTAAACCCTTTTAGTAAGGGCCAACTGCTTTCTATAGGGAGGGGCAGGACTACTGGAAGGATATTGTATTGGAAGGACAATTTATCTAGCGTATCGCCAATCAAGTTCTAGTTGCGGTGTGACCTCCTTATCTACTATTACGAGCATATGCATTTATACTTATTATTTTATCGACCGGACTAACCCCACAATGATCAAACTAGCTGTTCCGGTCATGGACTTTTAATAGGCCTTGGATTAAAGCTTAAGCAAGCTCTCCTTATCCTGCCCGCCTGTCTGCCTGCCTGCTACGATTGGCCACAACCGTACCTATTTGGTCCAAAGGTGAATAGAAGCTCAAGGACTGAAGGGTCGCCTTCCTTTAATGTAACTACCTTTTAGGGCTAAAGTTGAATAGTTCATAGCTCAAGTAGGAGTTTAAACGCGCTGTAGCACCACTTGAACCTTTTGAAGGTAGGGTGGGCTATAATTAAAGCAACTACGATCTTTTACTTGCCTTATTTATATAGAGCTTGACCTTACCTGACTCTCCTTGCTATATTTTATTTGCCATAGACCGGTATGAGACCTTAAATTCCTTCCCGTGCGTGCCTCTTTACAGGTCCGAGATCGATTGAAGTACCGCCTTTCTAATGCAAACATATAATTTGTTATCCTTAAAGGCTTGCTTGACCAAAGGTATACTTGCTTGACCGAAGGTATACTTGCTTTACATTAGGAGAGCAAGGGAGGGCAAGGGAGAGCAAGGGGCGAATAGCCTCTCCTTCTATTTAGAGCGTGCTTCGCTTCTTGTGAAATGCAAAAAATTTAATTGAAATTGTACAAATTGTGAAATACAAGAAACAACAGGGCAATCTCTCTACGTGGCATGGGATGGCAACCCAATCTCTATAGACCAGGATTATACTTTAAGGAGATATACCGGCTTTACCTGACTTGGCATATCTTTATTGCAAAGCCTGACTTGCTTTGACTTGCCATATAAATAGAGAGCCTTTATATGACCCTCCTCACTAGGCTTGACTTGCTATAAACATATCTTCCGGCGATTACACCATTTTCTAAAAGGCTTCTCTCCACGGCGATGAGCTTTTCATAGACTGAGCATGACTGAACATGAATGAGGGTTGGGTCATGGATTATTCCTTGGTTGGGTAGCTTAGCTATTATGGTGGTAGATTCCCTTCCGGCGATGAGACCATTTTTCAAAAGGGTTCTTTCGACGGTGATGAGATATTATGTCTAATTAAGTTATGGTAGATTACTTCCGGCGATTAGGCTTATTTTCCCTGGGCTTCTCTCCACGGCGATTAATTATTATGCCCAATTATAAGTAAAGGGCTACTTTTAAGGGAGTTAAGGTGAGGTTGCCAATAAATGAGTGCTATATATTTGATGATTAGAAGATGTATCAAAAGCTCTTGGAAACAACCATTTCTTTTTGATAAAATATGTATAATCCTGTGCACCAAATCTGCGGATAATAATCACTTCTATCGAGGGGAGTCCCTCTGCGGAGAATAATTGGAGAAATGTTTAGATGAAATGAAACTGGCTGGTCAATTAACTGAGTGAGGGCTGGGAGAGAGAAAGAAACTGAGGCTGGATGGCTGCAGAGGAGCTAGATTGCGAAGAGCAAAAGGGTACCACTAATAGCGTAGCAGGCAGGGCAATAAGGCATAGAGCTAGAGTGGAAGTGTGCGAAATAAAGAGCCATAGTGAGCCATTGCTTGTATATTCCTGTAAAGTTTAGTAATCTGTAGCCCTAACTCGTTCATCACTTCCGTGGTATAGGGAACCAGGTCGGTAGTATGGTAAGTGGGTAGAAGGGTGGTTAACATGGGTTGGTAGATCGTCTCGTACTTCAGTAACCCTGGTAGGCTAAAGTAAATAGTCAAGCTGGTAAGTGCCCACCAACACTTGGATTTTATTGCCGCAAGCCAAACTCCCGGGAGCTTGGGCTTAATCTGCTGGTCGATCACCCGAATACCCTGCTACACCTATTACCACTGGTAAGGAATGGATAGCTCATAAATGACTAAGAAGCGTTATTACCATCTATATAAAAGGGGCTTTCCGTTGGTTGGTTCAATTGGGAAAGCTTATGGAGGGAAGGAATAAAACACCTTGTAAACTAATAATTAACACCCAGCAGATGTTTACCCGGCAGATATATGTGTTGGATAGCAGTATAATCTATCTTTTCCAATGATTGTACAGTCCGATGACAAGACCCACCAGAGCAAGGGGATTTATGCCCATTCAGATCCGATGACGGGTAACCTCGATCCTTACACTTATAGTTTATTGTTTCATTTCTGCAAATCATGCTTTGTCCAAATCATTGCTTTGTAGCTGCGTCGAATCATTCGTTCATTCACTGGGAGGTATTTCGGATATGTATGGGAGAGTTCCAGTTTCCAATAACTCACTGTAGGTTCGAACCCTGTTTTCCCCGATCCAAGTAACTCCCAAAATTGCCTCTAGCCAGGCTCGAGGTCAAGGTTGGGACGGGAGCCGTGGGACATAAATGCAATTAAAAACATGGTGTAGGCTACCCAAACTTAAAACCATTAACATATATAACACCCACGACTCCAAAAACTCTACAGAACGATAGCTAAGAGTGTTGCTAGTAGTACGGGAGATAGGCTATAGTTGCACGAGGAAAAAAATGGAGAGGTTGGCCCAAGTAGGGATGCCCTCGACCGTCAGCCAAAGGAAAGCTTGGCCGGTTTTATTAAAACCCTTTACAAGTCAGAGCTTGAGATGAGTGATAGTAATTATAAGGTGATGGGTTGGAGCCACGGATCACCCAAGCTTTAAACAAACATAAGAGCTTTGTATTTAAAATGATCTATATCTAGAGTTGTAAGTAAGGTGTTATGCTTATGCCTGGCATGCTCGTAAGTAATATGCATTTGGTGGTAAGGCTATGCTGCTTATAATTCTTTATATATGTCATTATGCTAGATTCGGTATGGAAGAAAACAGGAATAACACTAGCGATGTGAGTCGTATTCCATTCATTATATATATGTAATTATGCCAACACTTTTATTACTTGCAATTACCGTGTACAACTGGATAGAACTCCTTAACTAAGAGTCATGTTGTATTAACGGATCTGTACCTTTCTTTTATTATTCTCGCTCGCTCATCTGGCCTTCTTATTGATGGGTATAATTAGCTGGGAGTCATGTTTTATCTATATGTAATTATGCTAGATCCAGTAGGTAATAAAACTGGAATAACACTAGATCCGGCGTGAGTTGTATTCGTTGTCCACCTTCTATGTAGTGAACCACCGGTACTCACTGAATGCATGTTGTGAACCACCGGTACTAGCCCTCGTCTCACTCACATTCATTCACGCTAGCACGCGAACAAGCTATTGCTAATGGGATACGATCCAGCCGCAGGTTCCACTACGACTACCTTATAAAAATATATGTTTTCAAGGCCGTACCGAATCTGGGGTACCTGTCCCTCCATCCGCCCCAGCCTCCGCCGCTCCATTCGGTCAACCTTAAAAAACCTGGGAACACATACCCCTTTTTTGGCTAGGTCACCACACCCCTTTCTCAGCAAAGCTTAAAGCTACCGACTATATCATAAACCTATTTGTAAGGTTACCATGCATCTTTTAATAAAAGGTTACTATCTTGGTACCACACCTCTGCAACCTCCCTTATTAAAGAATCCCTTAAGAGCCCATGCCCATTGAGGATAATCCATTTAAAGCCCTTTGTACAGAGCTCATGCAAATCACCCTTACACTTATGGGCTTTCGTCACATAAATGTAATACCCTCATTTTATATCTCAGCAAAGCTCTTGGTAAAGATCCTTAAAAAGCATGTCTGAGCCTATAAAGGTCTAATCTATCATTACCTCTTGGCCTTAGCCGCCCACTCTTTAAGTATAAACCAGCCGGGTAGTTTATTAAATCCAAGCGCCAGTGTGTTCCTTCTCCCTAAAAAAGAAACGGGAACCCAAAACTAGAAGTTCCACTTGTTCTGATCTAACCAGCCCGCCTAGGTGAGTTCGAAACAGATTCCTTGCAAGCCAACCGTTCAATTAATTTGTTCAATTGCCATTTGTCCCATTCCTCCAGCCAACCGAAACATTTTTATTATATAAGTAATATTAAGTAAGCCACGTAATAAAAGGTAAGCCCTACCCCACGATGGTAGTAGCTAGCTATCAAATAAAACAATAGCAGTACGATCCAACTACTAAAAGTATGCGGTATACTATCGTGCTAAAAGTATACCTTAATTCAGGGGTGTGGGGAACTGTACATAACTATACTATGGATGGCGAGGTAAGTTACTCCGAACCTGAGGTAATGTTTAACTGCTGTAGGGCACCCTATCCTGCTGAAGATTCTGCTGAAGATGGATTATTGGTTCGGCCAGAAGCAACCCTTTAAACCCCCTATTGGTTCCAAAACTAGAAGAAATTTTTAGTTAATATCCGAATTGGCTGGTTAAACGACCGATCCATCCTGAACAAGGGTTAAGCTAGTCCCTGCTATCCATAATGCTGTTTTCTTGGCTGGCCAAACAAAATAGTTACCCTCGGGATGTACTTAAATTGATTCCGAGCGGGATAAAAAAGAATAATAATTTGAAAGTACCGGTGGTAGGCAATAAAGTATAGTCTACGTAGTATACCTCTATAATGAGTTCCTAGCCTAGTAAGTAAACTGTAAACTAGGAAGGTAACTGTGAAATCATTGTTCCATGTGGAATGTAGCCCATCCATTTGAGTTTATTAGTCCCGGTATGGAGAAAGGTGACTAGTTAGTAAGGAAAAAAGTTATTACCGTGGGTGGGTTTATTCCCGATATGTTCAATTAAATGATCTGTTCTTCCCACTCTGTTCCTCTCTTTGCTGACAAGGTCCGACCAATATGTTTTATTCAGTGTACAGTTAATACCGTACCCGACCCGTATCTTCATCCCGTAATGTTGTACGCCGTATAATCATTACCTATTATGTCTAACTCTATCATTGGCTAACGGTACTGAACTGTAATTACATATATAACTGCTATAATTGCCTGAACTGGGTACTCGTTCTTTCTCCTTCCTTCTGCCCGGTATGACTTCTTATCTTTGGCTAACGGTACTGTAAATATATAACTCCTTCCTAAGCAGCTAACGCAACGTCTCTAACTCTTTGGCTAACGCTCCTGTAATTCCGTCCGTATCTGAACTAGGAAGCTAATTTATTAATGTTATATATATATATATAGAATATTTATATATAAGGATGCTGTACTACGATGCTGTAATGACATAATGCTGTAATGCCATAACATATAAGAATGCTCCATTCCTCCCTACCTAACTAACTGTACTTAACTAACAAACTGTACTGGATATGTAATTCAATTATATGTAACTATAACGATGTAAAAGTTCCGTTGTGTTGCTGTAAGCTCTCGTTGACCTGTTTAAAGAGGATCTGCCATACGTCATAAAAAATCCTTCCTTCTGTTATCCTTGGTGATTCTTCTGTTGATGAAGGCTAAAGGTGAGGCAGGCGGGTCGACTATCGGGAGAGGGAAAATAGTGTTTCTGCCTAGAGAACTGCGATTATCCTGATCCCCAAATTGAACGAATGAAACACTTAAGAACGAATATATTTATTCACCCTGGTAAATTCAGGGGCGGAGCGTCTTCCCTTTGGTCAGTAATAAAAGGTGGCCTTAGTGAAAGGGGGAGATTAGACCGCTCTAATTTTGCCCCTTTCACTATAAAGTAGCCCAGGAGGAAGCAAGGTGTTCGATTTGCTCAAACCCCGTCTTTTTCACAGCTTTCCATTTCCCCTTAAATGGATTATACCACGGGTTATACAGAGTCTTACGGGTTATACCACCGTTTCTCTATCGTGTAGCAACCGTTCTAACCAGCGAACCTTACCCGTACTTACACAAGTGTAGCTAGTGGATACTAAGTCAAATTAGGTGTGTAGTGGATACTAAAGAGGACGGGTTATACAGAGAAAGCTAAGAGGTCCTTCAAGAAGTAAGGAGCAGGAAAGCCCTGGCTGGGCTCGCACGTACAAATAAAGAATAAGTAGGCTGGCATCCCACTCCCCTAACAACCAGAGAAGTCAACGCCTAGACCATCGCTTCCGATCCTAAGCCCGAGAATATATCTGTCCACACTAGCAGGTAGAATACCTTCCTATAGAGGACCGTGGTAATGTAACATTCCCGGTGATGTCCCACACTAGCTAGCCCCATATCTAGGAAAGCGCTTACTACAAAGAAGTTTCTATTTTGCAATTTAGGCTCAAGGCTGCACCCCATCATAGATAGTCCAAAGGCCCGGAGGGGATCTCATGGAGCGTAAGAATGCTATAACGGCCATATTATGTTAGGTTGGGGGGCAAGGCGGAATAATAATAATAATACAAAAGTTCTGTAATAAAGGTCCCACTATTGACTGTAAATCGGGAGGAAATAGTAACCGACCTATATTAAGATAGGAAAGTATTAAGGATAAGGAGAGTCTAAAGGAGTATAATGTTGTAGTTCCTAAGCTAATTAGAGTTATAGTATCAGATCCTTATCCTTTCCTATATCTTCCTATTGTTCTTTTGAGAGTTTTGTTTACCATCTTCCTAAGTAATGGAGTTCTATCTTCCTTATATACCAGATAGTAATATATTCCTGGTATAGTATTTTTCACCATAGCATAAGTATTTCTTCCTGTCGCTAATAGATAGTGTAGTTAAATGTATTTCGGAGGAAGGGTTAGTTTATTTAAAAAGCTACTAGGCCAAGTCGTAGTGAAAATAAAGGCGAGGGTGTGTTATGTAAAAGGCTAGGTTTGTAATTTCTTTGTGTTAGGGATAGTGTAAAGGTTCATCTATCTAGTTCCTAAGTGACTTCTTTATATCTTGTTTTTTAAGAATGTCATTATCATTTCTGCGCAGAGCACTAGTGTTTGTGTGACCAGCAGTAAGAGTATTCCGGTTATAGTGTTACTAAATAGTGTAAGTATGACCACTCAAAGTAATCATTGTTTTGTAAGTGTGTTGGCAAGTTTGTAAATACAATAGCTAGGGCTGTTGGGATTTGTGTCAGTGCAAAGTTAGCAAGCAACAATGGCAACTACTCATCCGAATGAGTAATATTTGAAACTCTATCTATTCTACAATAGAGGAGATGAAGATGCCGAGCAAAACTGGTTCCTCTGTGATGTGCTATCTGGAATGTGCGGAAGACCATAGATGCAACTAGGTTGGTGGAATTCCAGATCACGCTACACGGGAGAGCAGTGCAGCAGTATCTTAAATGTGAATAGAGTGCTCTAGCTCCCCGTGGAGTAACATTGGTGCAACTGCGAGCATATTTTGCTTGGATTAATCTTGAGTTAACCTCCTCCCTCTACATAATCCTAATACCCTAGGTTTCTTTGGCAAATCCACATTTATTCCAATTAACTAAAAGATTATTTCATTTTGGAGTTTCAAGCACTCGTTTCAAATGTAGCATATGCTCATCCTAAATTGAACTAAACACAAGAATGTCATCATCCTCACAAATATAGAACTTCTCGTTATAAACACAATAAGGTCCTACGGTGCTTGCGCTGCTGAGGGCAAGGATCTTATACTCAACTAGAACTCTTACATTGGTTAAGAAAATAGAACTCTTTTTTTATCACAATGATATTATACTTATAAAACTGAACTTATACTAGCTTAGACTCTAGAAGGAAGATTCTAATAGATTAGGAATATGATACTCTTTCTCTTAGGAATCAATAGGAATAGGTAGGATCTTGGACATTCAAAATATGAAGTACAAGCGGAGATGAAGGAATCGCAGATACTTTCCTTCACAATAAAAGGAATCGTAACCAACAATAGAAAGTCTATCATAAATATCGAACTCTATAAAGAACAGGAGGAATCACACTTAGGAACAACAACTGCAATCAATTACTCAGTATACAGTACTTATGCAGGGATTAAGAAAACTATATCAGGTCTTATTTCTTCTTATTATTTAGTCAGGAGACAACAGTACTATGAGTATTGTAACAGAAGTATTAGTATAGTGTCTTCTTTTTTTCTTTTGTGTATTCTTCTTATTCTTAGTTAAACCCTCACTATATAAGGGACAAGGAATAGATGAGGATAAGCTTAGCAAGGAGCTTAGAATAGAGAAGCTATAGGATACAGAACCTAAGAAGGAATAAGGGTCTAAGCTTTTCATATAGGTTACAATAGAGGAAAGTAATATTTACCCTATTAGCAATATTCCTACTAGGCATACAGAAAGGAATTAACCAGTATTGCCCTAGATATAAGACCTATAGAAACATTATACAATATAAGGGAAACAGGTAAAGAGTAGAAGGTTAGGACTTATGAACGCTTAGGAAGAAGCTAGATAAAAGGTGCATAGCTCTTTCCCGACAAAGGAGGGGAAGGAACAATATCAAGTGGAAAAGGAACTTCTTAGGAGCTCAATAGATTCAAAGTCGATCATCCCTAATACAATTGAACAAAAAACTTAGCTATAGTAAAAACACTCTCTATTTTCTTTAAACAAGCATTCTCCCAAGTACTTTTATGCATCAACTACCCCAGCAATCTATCGATCAACACTATTTATTAAGCAAAGGATTACGTATCATGCAGGAGTTAGCATAACCGGACTAGGCTTTCTATATTATTCACTCCCCTATCCTCTTCTTATTACTTAGCTAACTACTAACTCCAATATTCTTATTTATCTACACTTGTTTTTAGGAAATGACTACTGCTGCTATAGTGAACAACACTATCCCTTGGAATCTATTACTCAAAAAACACAACTTCTGCAGATAAACACAAGCAACAGCAATCATGGTATATATACTATAGATATTATAAATATATGAAATCCTTTTGGATATTAGGAACTATGTATCCGTCGCGGTAAGTGTCGCTGTAGTAACTCCTATTCCATATAGGTAAGTTTAATGCATCCAGGTAGGAACAATTGTGTGTTCCGTGGCGTTAAGCGGATCATCCCGTAATGACTGGTTTACAATGACTGTTACCATCCTCCAGGCTATAAGCCCAACAACTCTTGGGATCGAGTACCAACATCAAAACTATAGGATCGAATAATCTCATCGAGCGCATTGACTCTTGTATCGACTCTAGGCATAAAGGCATCGACCTTGCGGATATGGTTCCTGGGTATCAGCTAGCGGTAATCGGGACCTCCTAGTACTGATCGACTGTAGGCTCGACCGTAGGATCGCCTCTTGGGATTGAGTGCCTTGAAACTGGAATGGAGTACCGACATATAGTGAATCGCTACCTGGATCGAGTGCATAAACACTTGTAATTGATTACCGGCATCGCCTACCTGGCTCTCTACTAGCGGCAGTCCTGGCATCGGTAGCACAGGTGTTAGTCAATGAGGCGTTTTACCCCGTGAATGAGTGAGGCATATATAACAAGCTTTATTATATAATATTGTTGTTAAGGTACAGAAAGCCGTTCATATAACAGCAAACACAAGCACTCGTCCAGGGTTTCACAGAAGCCATAACAGCACACATAGCCGTTGTTCACAGCACATAGTTCCTCCTTCCCACCATTTTTGCAGCTCTCATTACATGGGCTTTCACCACTACTCTAGCAGCTTTTACTCCTCGGGCTTACTTGACTCAGGCTGCTTGGATTATACCTATTGATAGCAGGATGGGACGGCTGCTCACCAACTAAAGGCCGTAGACTACTGACCTTATCTCTGCTGCTACCATAATAGAGGGATATTGGGCTACCAATAAGAGTAGCTGGATGAATGGGATAATTATTATAGGTACACAGGCCCCCAAATACTGTAAATTAACTAACGTGAAAAGAGTTCTTTTGTGCGCTGCTGTAGCTAAAAATGATCTTTAAACTTCTTTTCTTGTCGGGGTAGCTTTTCTTTGTTACATCATTTACTAAACAATAGAACGTGCATCGTAGATTCAGCCCGCTTTCTTCACTTACTCACAATTGGTAATTCTTTAATAATTAGAAGGGTTGGATTGAATGCTGGAACTATCTGGGTTTACTTATCTGCTAAACTAATGATTTCAACCACATTTGGATTGATTTCTACCCCTTCGCTTACTGATTGCTACCCACAGGCTTTCACTTTGAGGGCTGCTATAGGTCTTATTATTACGACTTTTGCTTTGGAACCATTTCTTATTTTAGAGACCTTTACTTGGACACTTTTGACTCCCTAGGTCTACACTGGTCTCATATCTTGAACTCTGGCTGCTATCTTTCAACTGACTGCTGCTAGTCGGGTGCACACCATCTATAGGGCGTAGCCTACTGATACTGCCTTTACTGCTACCTACAGATAGGTATATTGGCACCATAATAATACTAGCTGGAGACTGCGGGAATTTATGATTGGTACATTGGCGTTACAAAGAAATGGAATTAGAAAAATATGCGTTATATGCGCGATTATGCGCCCTGATGCTTCAGAGATCGAAAAGCCGTGGCCAACTCTGATGACGGATCGCTCTCGGTCCTCTGACACATAATAGGCTGAAACGGACGTTCTTTTTGCCGGTCACTTAGCGTGTTTTTTAACAACAGCTTTATCCAGTTGCTTCTCGTGCTTCATATACCGGATTGTTTCAAGCATAGGTGTGGTGCCCACTTGGTTCATCCCACTAACTTTCTCCCAGAAAGAGCACATAATTTGATGACCTTAGGTACATGATTTGGTTACCTAAGTGCACTAATCTAAGCTAATAATTCACTCATCAATTGGTTCATAGAATCTCGTATATATAACAACAGCATTTCTTTATCTGAGTGATATCAGATCAATAATAAAGATCTTTGCATCATCTCAGTGCGAAGAATGCGTTGTATAATCACGCACTTCAGACTTTCGCATCATAAGATGATCGAGAGGGAAATAGGGGACCCATTTATATTCATGATGGGTAGGAGGATGTATTATAAAGTTGCTTGGAGCTTTCGAGGTAGGTTATTGTATAGTAGATATGCCAAAGAGTCATAGAAAGGTCCAAGTTTGAGAGTTTTAACATCTCTAGTGTGTTATTATTGTGGCATGCATTATGGTGACACTATCCCTGGGCTATTGTTATGATAAAACAGATCTTCCATAAGCCAGGTCAATATGCCTTGGGATAATTATTCCAGGGGATGGTATATAAGGAGCTTAAAGCATATAATACCGAGTGTTTCACTATACAGATCACATGTGGTAACTTTTTCATGGTATAGTAGGAGTGATTAGCTTGATGGAAACTATATAGAGGACCTAGCGTCCATGGTAAGCCTAAGCCTATTGAGGAGATATCATGGTCATACTGTGAGAGGAGATGACTGGTTTCAGTTATAGTAGTATCCTGCTGAGGATGTAACATGGTGAGGCACTTATCCTACTCCTATAGAGTGTGTAGATCGTACTATGGCTTAAAGCATACAGATATTCTTTGGAAGATATAGGCATTTATAGTTATTACATCCTATGGCCAAATTACTACTATTTAGAGGGACTAGATCCACTCATTTACTTACTCCTAGGGTATGACCACCACCGACTTACAAAAGTGAGAGATAGATCGCAGCCTCAAGCAGAGTGATTCTTTTTATGGTTAAGGGAGCATGCTTATAGTTTTTGGATACAGGTCATGGTAGAGTATCAAGATGAGGCGAGGCTAACCAAGATACATGAGGTGGCTATTAGGTAGTGCTCAACAAGAGCACAGAGATATGATATCTGTGATACAGGTGGAGCTAGACCTATTGAGGCTACTGTTGAGGGAGTGGCACAAGCCAAGGGTGCAAGTGTATAGGAGGAGGGTGTTTAGGGTCTTGTTAAGGAGTATATAGATCTTGGATCTAAGATCAATGAGATCGAGGCTACACCGGAGCTTCCAGCCTAATGTTTTGATTTCAACAATATATACTATGATCAGAGAAGGTAGAGTGTGCGCATTGATCCTAATCAAATTGATGTGATTAAAGATTGGCCTCGTCCCAAGACCCTTAAAGGTTTGCGTAGCTTTCTCGGCCTCACCGGTTACTACATAAAGTTTGTCCAGAACTATGGTATAATTGCATCTCCCCTCACCACCTTACCTTGCTAAAAAAGAATGCCTTCACTTGGAATGCAGAGGCTGACCTGGCTGGCTCTCAAAGATGCTATGTGTTCTACCCCAGTTCTACCCCTACCTGCCACCACCAGATGACGAGCCGGATCCATAAAATAGATTTGATTCCGACCCATTTCCTTGCTACTTATTACTTGGATTCTCTTTATCCCACCCCTTTTTCATATTCTAGGGGGAAAGGTTGCGGACCCGCTATGAATTATAGTGCCTATATAATAGATGCAAAGTCTTTCAATTCCTTATATAAAGCTTTTCTGGCCTTACCTTATAATAGTCGTGGGTGGGATAATAGTGAGCTACAGGGCCTTCCTTCAGTAGAAGGTGAAAGAGAACCAATCAAATAGGGCCCGTAGAAAGAAAGAATAGGCCTGACCCCTTTGAACTATCATATCGCTCTCCATAATCGTTGAAGTAGCTGCATTAGATTCCAAAGAATCTCAATTCCGAATCGCGTTCTAAATGGCTGTTCAATTGGTTTGGAAGATCTAAGCTACGGAACTAACTGAAGCTATTGGATGGGATCGATCAATGTATGGCATGGAATGGCTCTATAATGCGTGGATAAACCCCTAATAACCCCCTGCTATGCTCTATAAATAGCTGGTTCATAATTCCTACGGTGTTACCGTGGAGAAAGATAAAGCTGATTTTAAGTTGGGTTAAACAAATTCGGGTGGATGTCCTACCTATACTTAGTAGGAATAAAAGGTGATTTCATGCTAGCAAAAGGCCGGCTCAGATTCTCTGATTCGCCAATCCCCTGCTTATAGTGGCTCGCCCGCAAGCTCGAACCAAACCGGTGGGTGAGATAGATAGGTTCTGCTCTTGGTGCGGAAACTCCTTCTATGTAAACGTTTCCTGTTCAAGCGATTTAAATCCAACCTTATAATCCTTCTTCAATTGGGTTCCAATCCAGAATGAAGTGGGGATATTTTGTGGATGCCATCAAGGTTATCCCTTGCCTTCCTAACGTAAAGCAAGGCTATTTCCTGTGGTAAATTATGAGGACAAAGACATGAAGTGGACACTGTTACACCAAGGTTTACACTAGTCTGTGCAAGAGTACACTGATGCCTTTCTTACGCTATTTTTCAAAACTTGGCATCGTAGATCCGGTTACAGATAGAGATAGATACATATGTAGATATCCACCAGCAGCACCAAGAGTAGAACCATCAGTAGAATGCCCAGTAGCATACTTAGCAGCATATCTCACAACAGCAGCAGATTCACCAATCGTTGATCCAGTAGAAGCACCGGGAACACATATGGATCTCTTCCTTCCGCTTTTGGTAACAATACCGAACATGGGAACACACTGAAATGCCAGGGTATAGGCTTGCCCCGAAGAAGACATTAGCTCTATAGTTTTACCCCTATATAGGCGCTTGCCTAGGGCAACTCCGAAAGTTGCTTAGGTGCTACGCTCTTTCCCGACAAAGGAGGGGAAGGGGCTCCCCCCTTTCTTGTTTTATAAAGATAAACCTCGTGTGGAGGGTCGGAGGCATAATCATTCACCGGGTTCTCAATCGATATGTGCAAACTAAACAAAGGAGAAAGAAGCTAGTGCTTAGTGCTGAGTAGATAGGGTGAGGTTATTTAGGGTGTACCCCGAGTGCTAGCGATGGAAGCACAGTAGTAAGTGAGATTGATTGTTCGTGAGCTAGCGTGAATGGGTGTGTAAAGGAAGATAGTAGTAAGAGTGCTAGCGAAGGAGAGTAACAAGGTAGCCTACGGGGAACCCGCGGCTGGATAAAATCCCTCTTTTTTATAGTTGTATAAATAAATGAGTGGGCTAAAGTAGTGATGGAACATAAGTATCAGTCTTAACGGTGACCTCGCTAACTCATCGTTAACATGCCCCATATGCTTCCCCGACCACTTTGGTTTTATCATTTCAGTAACTAGTGGTAACTAGCAATTAGCCAGGGAGATAATAAGTGCATAGAGCCCCAGCACCCAATAAATCACTAGACATTAAGTATTGCTGTACTGGTCATCTCATCAGCCTCCCCGAGCTTCTATCTCATTTCGGTCACTAATAGCCCCCTCCTACCAGATAAGTAATTTTATAAGTGAATAAGGCGAATATAATACCTCCGCGGAAACAAGGGAAAGTGTTTTGCGGTATAACCTCTTACTGTTATTCGGAGAGGAAGAGCTCATAGGAGAGTAAGATGAAAATGAACTCTTATCCGCAATAGGTCTCTTGACACGCCACTTTATTACTCCTCTCCCTTATGGTCGAGCCCTCCTTCCGTCGGCCTATCATCTCTATTCTTATTTTGACTAATGGGGGTTTAACATAAAGTGGTATATATGGGACTTACCTTATCTTCTTTATTGCATGTAGCTTGATTGAGACTTGCATACATAGTTCCTTGCACCCGCGGCTATTTAAGGTGTGATCTATTCCTTCCTGCCATGACAAAGAAGCTGCCAAAGCAAGGTATTTATTCTAAACTGTGCCCTATTTTCATTCTTGTCCTATTAGAAACTGGTCGCTCTCAAAAAAGAGAAAAAGAAAGTACATTACTATTTTCTGGTCGGCTGTGCCACGCTCTATAAAGAAGGCATGAGCTACATTATGATACTATGCCCATCCATGAGAGACATTATGGACTGTTTCAATTACTAGCATTATGAACGAACTAACCAATCCTCATCAACATTAAGGGTGGCTCAGCATCTACATAGTCACAATGTGTTTTCATCCACAATCGTAATTATAACAATGAATCCATTTCCTACCCGCCCAGTTACTAGCAATCAGAAATAGAAGAAGTAAGCCATCCTGTCATTTCCACCACATATCCCCGAAAAATGATCAAGCAGAATCCATCCACACCGTACAACTGAAGTTACCCAGCTCTTCGCATTACATCCCTCTACGTATCCGTCACGTAAATGAAGAGAAATACGTATATGAACTTATTGTACGATGCACCGATTGAGATCGAATTGATCTCCACCACCTCTACATGGTGTAAAAGGCCCGTGTTCATATTATTACAATGAGACCGGACGGATTTGCACACTACATAGCACAATAGCGAGCCGGAAGGCCCCTAGCAATAATAAGCAATAATAGTAGTCTAGTGTGGTGTTTGCTCATAATTGTACAGTAGCATTAGAAACAGGGCAAAGTGTCGTCTGATCTGTCAGATAGTAGATGCGCTTTATGAGGTTCTGTAGGTATAGCTTTATAACGCTCCTCGGATAGCTAATTGAAAATTGGAAAAAGTGTAAGACACTACGGGTCAAAAATGCATAGGGAGGGATACGGATGCACGGGTGATAAATAAATTGTTCATGTAGGGCATAGGATCCCTCTCCCTTTGGTCGAGCAACTCCGTCCCTTTATTGTTGTTTTTTGTTGTAGTAGTTCCATTCCTGGTATTGGAACACTGCATAAAATTGGAAAAAATGGCATTTCATGTTAGGGGGGGTGGTACACTCAATAATATTGACAAGTCATTAATACTTTGGTCACTTTAGATGTTGGTATGTGATCAATGTAATGTTAGGTGTTAGCCCAACACTAACACCAGGAGCTTCTCATGCTTCCTAATATAAGGAGGAAAGGAACCGAGAACAGCAAACTCAACAGACCCCGTTGGGAAACAGGCATTTATTTCTCTATTTTCGCCAGGAATCGGGATCCAAGGTAAAAGCCCGACCTACCTTTTAACCATTTCACTGGGATATTTCACATCTAAAATTGAGAAGTTACTGGTTGTAGTCAGGGACCTTAGAACCCACGATTTTAGCTACTAAACATGCATGCTCACTTATATGATGTTTTTGCCTAGAGCCACTGGCTTAGCCAAACACTGGGCTGGGGAGCTCACTGAACTGAACTAGACCTCACCTTACTACAGCTAGTCGGCTCGGGGGTTATAAGCCCTACCTCCTTCTAATCTTGGCTTGGTTTATAAGCCCTACCTGCTTCTATGCGCTATTACGCTCTAGCTATTACCTATGCTAATACACTCCCTTGGTTGCACCCTTCAAATCCACGGAGAGGGCACTAAACGCCTTCTGGGGATTGACCCCACACACCTTTAGTCTCATCCAACTAGGGCTTATAAGTATACCTCCTCTACGCTAGGACCATGGGATAATACCTACCTTCGCTCGGATAAGCCTTATTTGTTCATAATATATCTACACTTTTATTGAGCTAGTGACCCAGCCAACACTCTATTTTCACTTTCATTCAAATTTGATTTATACAAGCCCTAGTAAATAGCTTGCTGCCAGTTCCCATTCGAAACCAGCCCACCGCTTAATTCCATCCCTACATTTGCTCGAATAGAAAAAATACCTACCTTCGGGGCTATATATCTAGTTACTATATATCTAGTAATTTGACCCACATTCAGGCAGATAATACCTATTTTTTTATTATATAATTGGTTATTTAGCTAGTTACCTTTAATATAAACAACTATCTTAGAACTTAACTTGCCAATCTATTTAGACAAACCCTATTACATAGGTTGCTAAAACCATATATATATATATTATCCTCTGCTTTGTGCTCCGCCTAGCTGGGCCCCTTACAACCCCTCTCCCTTATGGTCGAGCGGCTCCGCCCCTGTGGTTTACATTTTTCAATTTATGTTCCAACCAGGTCTATGGTCCAGACCTAATTAAAGTTGCATGCA
>Ga0233342_1000180_pt1 | contig 19548 bp, 9 predicted proteins | sample GEONDECOMP273_FD_180706 | JGI IMG/M metagenome (GOLD analysis project Ga0233342, IMG submission 180706) | Leaf litter microbial communities from Shasta-Trinity National Forest, California, United States - GEON-DECOMP-273 | ecosystem: Environmental > Terrestrial > Plant litter > Unclassified...
TGTGTTCCGAGCGCCTTCCGAACCTAGCTGTTAAGTCCGAGGCTTTATAGTGGCTATGCAGCTTCTGGCTGAGTTGCTATGCGACTGGGCTTCTAAGTCCGAGTAGGCGAACTCACAATGCTTCTTTCGGTAGAGGGGGCTTCAAGTCTGGTGAGAGGCTATAGGTTCATCAGGCAAAAGGCTCCCATGTTCCTACCGGAAGACAGTGAGCCATAATATATTGTTGCCAAGCATATTGATTAATACAAGTTACCGCCGGACGAAATAGAATTACTTAACGCCAGACGAGAGAGCTATGTTACCGACAGACGACGTGAGAATCTAAGTCTTTACTGCCAAACAATAGGGAAGTTTCCCATCAATGGATACCTGTTCAATCATATCCTGGTCACCGTACCCCGTAGAACCATATCCAGGTCACCAGAACTCATTCAATAAAACAAAACATATCCAGGAGATAAAGTTGGCCCCATGGAATATTTGCAGTGAATAAAAAGCTTATGTTTGTGAACGACTTTATGTTTGCTTTGATGTGGCTTCTTTGAATGAATTCGTGCATGCAGTCAGTTAACGGTTGGTTTATTTCTTTGAATGGGTTCTATATGCAGTGAGTGAATGTCGTGCTGTGCAGTGCAGCGAGTGAACAGCTTCTATTTGCCCCATCGTTCCTACCAGAACAGAGGGAAGTACCCTTACCGCATAGAAGGTCTTAACGCAGAGAAGTACTTAATGGGGGAGGTGTTTCGAGGGCATAAGAGGAAGCGTGTTGTTTACCCGGTCTTTGGAGTTTTCCGGTCGATACAAAAAGACGTCCCCAAATGTGTATTGAAGAAAGAAAAGCTTTGTTTCTACAGGGTACAAGATATCCACCGGGGTTGAGAACTCGCTTTTTCATTAAGCCGAATCAGTGAATTATTGCAGGGTTATTCCATCCATATCATCAGGCAGATGCCGGTAGAAGCTTAAGCAGCATTTGAAGTAAAACCCTATTCTCTTTTAAGGAAAGAAGTAGGGGTCCAGGTTCAAAGAGGGGAATATACCATTGGATACGCCACCCTCTCACTCGTGAATTTACCGTATCACGGGCTGCCACCTTTCAGTGACCATGCCACCTTTTGTTACTTAATTTCCCATCTCGATAGGTTCGATAGGTCTTGCCCTCTTAACATAGGCCACCCTTGAACTAGTTCAATTACCAGTTACTCTATCCATCCTCTATTTGAGGGCTACTACCCGACACCTTTAGTCAGCATCCGCCCCCTCTGGCCGCATACCTTCTGGCCAGCAGCATCAGCGGAAGATTCAGTTCTATCCCCGTGTGAAATCAATCTCTCTCGTATTCAATCGTAGCTCTTGTCGATGATATCAGCGCCACGGTCTAAGTGGTTCGATCGGTGCCAAGTCAAGGTTGTTGAGTAGGTCTATCTAAAATATATAGATATATAGAGATAATATATCTGGAGATATGGCTATAGAGATTGGGCATCAATCAATTAGGTAGGTCTCAATCGATCGATCAGCACGTAGGTTCTACTGCGGGCTTTAGGTGAGTCCCTAGATCTTGGTGGTTTGGTTGTTCTAGGCCCTGGTAGTAGTTGTTCTTGGTATTATGGCCCTTGTAGGTCTCCAGGCCGAGTAAGGCTATTTATATCTCAGGCAATCAGTAATCACGTAATTCAATCCAATCAACCCCGGCTGGGATAAGAAACGGGGATGGATGGTGTCGTGCTTTGAGGCTTTACATCGATATTATATATGTTGCTACAGGATATTTGCTTCTTTTTTGATCAATTGAGAGATGTTGTTCAAATCTATTCTAGTTGTTGCTTTTCTTTCTTGATTGCTAGATCTTACACACCCGTCTTCCCACAAGCCCACTGCCCCCTTACTTAGTTCACAAGCTCTTAACAGGGACCCCCCCCAAACCCCCCAGGCAACACTCAACGGGGGCCCCGAACTCCAGCACTATACCTGGATAACCCCAAGGAAGACAAATAGCAACCCAGGCTTGACGAAGAAAGAAACCTAGAGCTGGTTGAATCACACCCAGTTGAAACTGATGCGGCAGTTCAATCGTCATCACAAGCCCAGCGACCATGGAATGAAATTAAGTGTGTTCCCCCATATTCACTCGATACGGGTAGTAGTAGCCCCATCGAACCACCATACGTGAGGAGAGATTGAGTTCACCAAATAAAGTCGGCACGGATAGATAGAGAACTGAATGTGCTGGCCATATCGGAGCAGCCAGGGGGAGGTGATACTTATAAACCATTCCCCAAACTCATCCACCCATTCCCAGTTGACAACAGAAAAGAGATAAGTTCTCCATCAATGGCCGATAAAGAAGGCCCACAGCACTAGCCGAGAGGAAGGAGATTCCCCCATCACAGGATACCCGTTCAACAGACCCCGTTCAATCCATACTTGAGAGAAGGTCGGTCCCCATCGTTCCCACCTTAAAAGAAGAGAATAGATATGTCCCCCAAGTTTCCACCGGACGAGAGGGAAGTACTTACCCCGCCATACAAAATTGAGTTCATCATCACAGGATTTCCAAAAAAAATATGTAACCCACGTTCCCCAACTGATGAGAGAGAGAAGAGAGCCAAGTTGCCGACAGACGGTGTCGAACCAGCCCCGGCACGGTACGGTACGGCACAAGGGACACGGACGGTACGGCACACGGTATTGCACTATGATCGACACTTTGAATCACACCCGCCTGCTGATCCAACTTGTTGCTTGCCGAAGGGGAGTATCTCGCTTACTTATTATAACCAGACCTAGGGACGTGAAAAACTAAAGTCCACAGTCATACCTACCTGCCTTCTATGCTATGCTCTCTTACCTGCTGAAGCGGGAGGGGGAAAACTTATCTAATTATGGGGATAACCTACAATATATATATATATAATTAGGTATATCTATGAAAGGAGAAGTGGCCGCAAAGTGGTAATTTAATATAGGTAAACAAGGCCTATCGAGTTCTCCTACGTGAACCTGGTCCATCGAAGTGGTAAATTCCCTAACGAAAGGTAGCGTCGCGAGATGATAGATAGTGCGGGCCTGACCTATTTAGTTATCATTCTAATGTTCACCTGGTCTTACTCGGATGAGAAATTGACAAATTGTTGCCCTTGGTGCTGCTTCAAGGAAAGTGCCTGACCCTCCTATAAAAGCTGGGAATTTAAGGAAGCTTTGTGGGCGTATCAAGCAAGATGATAGATAGTGCGGGCTTATCGAGATGGGATTTTTGGTAGTGTATTTCTACAGGGAACTGGAAATTCTGCTCCTGAAACTGATGATGCAAATGCTCTTGGAACTGCTGCTACTGGGAATGCTCTTTCAACTGCTACTGCTCTTACAGCTACGGCTATGGCTACGACGGCAACTACGGCGTGCTACTGCTGCTACTTCTATCCCATTCGTAAGTTATTTTATGAGGAGTTGGATCAAATCACTTAACCTGTGCCTCTCTCTGGTGCTTAGAAGTGTCAAGTCATAAGGCAAGCATAATTACATCATAATTACATATATAAAGAATGACTCTCAGTTAAGAGACAGATCTAGTAGTGAATGGTAATTGCAAGAAGCACTTTTCTTGCACAATCACTATCTCTACTTGATGAGTGATCAATCCGTGGCTGCTGATGAGTTCAGGTGATCCGGTGCTTCATATACGTAATTACGCTGTTGCATCAGGTTGACAATAGTGGAGACAAATAGGGCGAAACTTCAGTAATTTATTCCAGTCATTTTTCATTACTTTATTAACGGACCTTTTATTTTTTATTTCTGAGAATAATGGATGTTGAGACTCAATCTTCTCTACGAACTTTACTATCATAGATAGCTCTGGTTTGTTTGGCCCAGGCAATAAGTTGAGTTGGATAAGTTCCAAAACCATCTCATTCACTTTAGATAATAATATTTCCTTGTTTCCGGATTTTGATGAGCCATTCTCATCTGGAATATAAAATGGATATTCTTATTTAGTCAGAATGCCAATTCCATAAGTTTTCTCTTTGGTTTGTCCTAGCACCCTGTCTGGTCCACGTCCTACCGCTGCTAGTAAGGAGAATAGAGCGGATATTAGTTGCATCAATACATGTCGCATATCGTTTTACTTGTCCCTAGATTGAAATTGATTCTATTTCTATAATTTGAATTTTTCCACATATAATGTCTCATGGAGATCCTGGCCATGAAAAGCAGATTAAGTAGTGCAATCTTAGCTTAGCACACTAGAGTTAAAGTTAAAGTTAGAGTCCCCAGATAATAAATTAGCTTTGTGAAAGAAAGCCTTAGGTCTCCATTCTTTTTAAAAGATAACCTGGTAAAAAACAATCTGAAGTTGATTTGGATGTGTTCCGCTGCTCTGAAGAAATAGCCTCCGAGTAAAGCCCATGCACTCCGCCTTGGCTAAAGAGCGAAATAAGAAGTTCCACCACTACAATATTTTTGCATAATCTCATGTTGTGAAATCCATATATAATAAATCTATACATTAATAATCGAGAATATCTGATATTGCTTTGAGATGTCCTTGGTTCCAAAGACATTGAGTATTAGTGTTTAAATCACTTGCCTACATTGAAACATGACTCGCATATTTATTTATGTTGTGTCACTTGTCCAATAAGGAACCCAAGAAACAACACAAAGTAAATAGTCTCTATATGAGCAGAGCATCCATAAGTTTCACTTAATAATAACTATTTGTTCTATTTTCATGATATAGACTCATGGAAACAATATAGACTCATCAAGCTAGACTCGGAACTTGCTATGGAGCTCATATGACTCCAAGTTGTTCCACAAGCCTGTTTTATGCGGTAGGACTACTACTACTCCGAGTTTTTCCATGCCTGTATGGGACTTGCCCCGGTAATTTATATATTACAAGGACTCACATATAGACGTTCCACTAGCTCTAATACCTAGTTGATTATTACTCTTTATTTTCTATTTAATATTTTTAGTTCAATAAGTTACCCAGAGTTGTTATTCAGTAAGGGATCCAGAGGTGTTTTAAATTGAAATCCACTTTTTCCGTGTCCGCTCCACTATACGCCATTTGATGTTCGCTTTCTGCCTGCCGCTACAGCACTGTATGGGTAAACACCCTCTCTATCCTGAATCAATACCAGGATGCTAAGCGTTACACATCCATCTTTAAGTGTTACAAAAAAAGTTGTTTGGTGTGCTGTGGTGAACAAAGTAACTAGTGCGAGGTAGCTGGTGCTTAACTTATTGTGTTTGGTGTATATGCACGTATATAATGCAATAAGTAAATAGTTTTAGTTTGATGGAGGTTAACCAGTTTTGGAGTGAGTGAGGTGGTTGCACCCATTAACCTTACAACCCATACTACCTGGCGGAAATATGTGTTCTCAATAATTGGTATAAGCTTACTGATCGGAACTGCACCTCTTTCTTCTCTTGTACCACCTCGCTTTGAAGATGTTGGCAATCAAATAATCTATCTCTATCTCTCCAGCAGCTTCACCCCCCCCCCTAAGTCTGTTGGTTACAACCCGCCCCTTGTACTTTACCCGTATCGTGTGTCGTCCCGTGCTGGGTGTGAACATACGCCGCTCACATTCGCAATTTTAAAATAAAAGATGCCCCTAGCTAGCTTCGTTTCATTCACTGCACAAGCTATAATAGCATTATATCAGTGAATATTACACACCGTGCATAATAAACTTTGATTATGTTTTTTTTACCTGTGTCTGTCAGTCTGTCAACTAAGTTAGGTGTCCAGTTTAAGGGTCGAGGTTGGAGTAGTTGTTGAAATAGTCACTTGGAGTAGGGGAGTTTTTGAGTTAGGGAGTAGGGCCTTATCTGCGGATGTCACCTCATATTAGGACTTTATATATGGAATGAAGGGTACGTGCTCTTGGCGGATGGGTCAGTTTGAACGCCCCCACCCAGATGTGTTCTATCGAGTGAATTAATCTAATAAGTTCCTTGCTTGCAAAGCGGCCTACCCAAGAAGACATGTTGTGTGTTGTGTCCGTTGGAGCGCCCCACATATATAAGGCAGGTGCAAAGTGAACTGAATGCGGATTGAAAGCTTACAGAAAGCATACTGCGGATTGAACTGAAAGCGGGAATGGGGAATGAAAGATTTTAAAGTATGGCCATTAAAACTTATTGCCTGCTCCAAATGGTGTTGCTGAAGATGGTAGCCATAAGTGGATCAACTCAAATAAGGCCATAAAGCCATTTGCTCTACTGCACTTCCGAGCAAACTTACTTCCGTAACCAATTATTATTTAATAGTACGAACGGGGTCATCTCCGCTATACGCCATGGAACCGGCACACTTTCACTGAAAAAGGGGTGGTTGGATGCAGTATAAACACATAGGTGAATTAGTGCTCCAGTTCACGCAAGGGGAGGATAAATCTGCAATTGGGAGGTAATATCTATATGGAACAGTTGCCTTCTCGCTGGGAAGAATATTAAAGAGGTGGGCAACTTCACCTTGAAATGAAGAATGTGGTTGGTTGAATAAATCCCTATCTTAAGCCTTGTCTTGCCTATTTACCATCATTAAACCCAATCATTGAAACCGCCTTCCCTCCTTACTTAGTAAGAACAGACAGAAAGAAGCGGCCCGCTCGCCTTCTCTTCGAAGCTATGGATAGAACGAGCTATGCTTTCTGTCTGAATGTGCTTTTCCCTCTATATGGTGGAAAGATCCGAGAGAAAATGTGTTTGCTCTTAACGATGCATTCGCACTTGATAAGGGAGCTACGATATATAAATGTGCATATTCCTTTATAGAAAATGCATTCTTCGCACCTAAATGGGGCTACAAATTATGAGAGATAATGACGCGTGAATCGATCGATTCTTCCCCTGGTCTTCATAGATTAAATGCTGCAATTGTTCTGTCTATATATTTTTAACCTATGAAAGTTTACTGCTGTGCCAAATTCTCAATTTGTGTTCCAAAAGCCGCCTATGTTCCCTAGTATCACTACGGTTGTAATCTGTGTCTCAGTAAACCAGTACCCCTGTAAAATGCAGGGTAAATCCCCTGATCCTTGTGTTCCACGATTGGCAGTTGTAATTTCATGTAAGCATAGATGCATATGGAATTGTGCTAGGAACAGTGCTTGTGCAACCTAGTGAAGGAGGCGGTTTTGTGAATTCAGTTCCAAGCGAACTTACTTATTTACTGCTCCAAGTAAGGTAGTGGACCGGGAAAACAATAATGGAACAGCTGTGAGCTCCATAAATTACCTTGGCGTTGCTTATCCAGGGGCCCGGCTAACTGCTTAGTGATAAGCTTTTTGCATACGTAAAGGGATAAATTTATGTGAAACACTTCAACCACTCAATCTCGATCGCACACGGAAATAACATACTATGATGGATGAACCATGAAACAACTACCATGCCATGATGGATGGATGTGTGAAATTGGAAAGATGAAAAAAGGATTTGATTCCCGCTTTGAGTCAGGTGACTTCGATTCAGGCGGGATGTGGTACAACCGAACGAGGGCTTGAGGCGTACCATAACCAACCCGAACGGGAAGCCGTAGGGCGTGTCAACGCGAGACCCACCGACATAGAAAACGGTAGCGAGCAAGCCTTCTAGCAATTGACCGAGGTTCTTGGAATCATTCCACAACGGGATATGATGGAATCACGCCCTAATATCACCTACCTTATTGTAAAGGAAACGAAAGTTCCACTTCTAAGACACTGTGTACCGTGACAGGATCCAAAGCGCTATTCGACGACTCCCTGATACCTACCGCTCACACATACACACAATGAATAACGAAGGGAAGGTTCTCCCTTTCCCGTAGCGAGAGGGTGATGAGCATGCATAGCAGCGGCGGGACCCTTCGCTATGCTCAGGCAGGCTCGTGCTATCTCTCTTCTGTACCTAAAAGTATGATCGATCGGACTAAACCGCCACTAGCTATCTATGATCGAACCTTCCTATGATCGAGCTAGCTATGGTGCTTCTCACTTGCTACGATCTCTTTATATCTATAGTGCCCCCCAACTTTATCTATACACCCTATTTTTTTGTTATGGCTACTGCGATCGATCAATAGTGCTTCCTTCCAATGCGTGCGATCTATCTATAGTGAGAAAACCAAATTAATGTTGCTTATCTCAGATTTGTTTTCTGAGTCTCAAATGCCAGCCAGAAATGAGGTGGGCGGGGCGGCCGATGCTGGCTGGATTCGTTTAGTTATGCAAGCAAGCCACATTCATTGTTATATTATATACGAGTCAATTCGTAGAATCTGAACGGATCATAACGCTCTCACCATGACAGCCGAGGTGGTTCATCCCGATGAATCGATGTTCGTTCTTTTGGATGGAAACTAACTGAGGACCAACCATGAAGTAAGAAAGATGAGTCGGCCGTGAGCCACCACCCTACCCATATATCCCTAGATATAGTATTCAACTTGTTGGGGTGGGTTGTCGGGGATTCATTACTTACCGGGTTCAATTTAGGTTCGGGAATATATTAAAGGCCCTTCCTCACCTCCTTTAACACCGGCAACATTAATATGTCTGACACGCTCTGACGCCAGCGACAATGCAACCGCTCTACCCAACATCGAGTGCATAAAACCTAACATCGAATCTTGTATCGGCTCTTGGATCGAGTGCACGAGCTGAAAGCTAGCATTTGCATCTGTTCACAAGAAGAGGCCCATTTACAGCATGATTACCTATCTCCCTGTGTTTCAAGCACTGCACGAAGCTTTTAACAGCAAACGGAAATCCGCTCACAAAAAACCATTAAAAAGCCATTGTTAAGCCGGTTCACCCGCTGCACAAGCCATGATTGTAGCTCGAACCAGCCTCTCATTATATTAAAGCCTTGATTAATTGACCAGCCGGCAAGCAGAAAGGTCACGCTAAAAGCAATAGAATCAATGCTGCGCTAATAGGATTTATGAAATGGAAAAATTGTTTAAGAATAACTTTCATTTATTTCCTACGATATGCCAGGTTGGTTGATAAATAGAGATATAAAAGGATTAAAATGTTACTTAATGCTATATTTTCTGTTTTAAAAATAAAAGCTCCTATGTAGCCTTCCCCGCGCCCGATCGATTTATTTATAACCTATTTTCCCGTAATACCCAGCTTCTCTCGGCGCAGCTCAATAAGCTATTTTATGAGGCGAAATGTTGACTGAGTCATTTTTGTATCTGTAGTAGTACCCTAACTTGGTTGTTTCCTGTTCTGATCGAAGTATCCGAACCGTCAAGCCAAGCTAAAAGGTAAATAATAAATCCCGCCAATAATGGAAAAACATTATGATATTCAAAATATGCCAAAATTGAGTAATAATAAATTTATTTTAGTGGCCGGGATGAGTCCTAATGCTTTGGACCTTTATAATCGTTAATTTATGCTGTTTTTTGCAATCTGTATAACAAGCTGACTGGGTGCCTGTCCCGTGTAGTTTATTTAAAAGCTATCCACTGGAGGCCCATTAAAGGTATAGTTGTGGTAACTGGTATATATGAGCATATGACTTTATTTGCTTGTTTGTTTGTTTCGCACGTCTCTTCGTTCTTAATTATGGGTATGAATCTATAAGCTGTTTGTTGCGTGCTTAGAAGGGGCAAGGTTCGAAGCATAAGTCCTGTTTACAGAGGGTAAAGCGTTTTAGCTTATTCCTAAGGAAAATTGAAGGTACCGTGCTCCGTTTTTCTATTGTAAAGACAACAAGTCCATCCAGGCCTCTACTATGTCCAGGCTTATCTCTTTTTAAGGTCTATAGTCAATACCTATTATGTAAAGGCCTCTATCGTGAAGGCCATTGTTGGTTTATAAGCAGCCTCAATCTCATTAAACCCGGGCGATCGTAGAGAATGTATATAAAAAGCCAAATTATAGTAATAAAAAAATTAGTTTTGAACCTCTGATGACTCATACATAATCTCCCCCCTAAACAAAGAGATTTAGGTAAATGAAAAATGCGAGTGTTTTCATTGATAAAATCAAAGTGAATATGTTTCCTGCCCCGATCAATCCACTGCTAAATCTAGAGATCCACCAGCCTGTCTGCCTGCCATCTATGAATCTTTCCTTCTTGCACCGTAATCCCGCCAAAGCTTAGTACCCCAGCCAGTTCGGTGCAACCGTGAAGGAAGAGCAAAGCGAGTGAGCATGAAAAGATAAAGTCGCTCTGCAAGCACTATTTAGCTCGTGTATTATATATGATATTATGCAAAGCGGTAGCATCAAGTGCATAAAACCTTGTCTCTCCTATTGGCGTCCAGTCAATTAAAATAGAACAACGAAGACTACTTCCTTACTGGTACAGGAAGAAATCCTTACGGGTAATGGTGTATATCTGACTGGTGTTCACGTCTGGCGGTGGGCTATTGTTAACCTGGGGCTGACGGACTACTGGGCACGTGTTATGAACAGGTAACACACGTAGCACCACCTCACTTATTCTAAGCACCCTCCTGAGCATGGGGAATTAGAAAAGTTGACGCAAATAGGAGAACAGCAACCTCCTTCCATACAATTAAGAAAAGCACGTATAAAAACTCCTATCCTATCCTGGTAACGAACTGCAACTGGTCACGAACACACATTCATTCTATCCTATCCTGTGCACGTGGTATTTAAACCAGGTTACGTAGAACCGGAAAAAGAGAACAGGTAACGCACATAGAATAAACGTCACTCTATTCCAACCTTTATTTATATTATGCAGTTATAGATTGATACCCAGCCCTCTCATTTCCAGATAAATAAAATACCCACCAGCAGCAGAGGCAGTCATAGACCCAGTTTCAACATATGTATAAAATAATAAATTGATACAGCCCTTTTACCAGCACCAATGGATGGAGATAACTACCTAATATATAGATAACCACCGTACGGGGAACAACCACCACATAGTGAACCACCGCATGGTAAACCAACTAGAGTATAACCACATGGGTAAGAGATGGAATTATCGTCGTTGGGTCTGGGTAACGATAATTTGCTTATAACTTGCTACTAGTGATGCCAGTTCCTCCCGCTATATAGGTAGGGCTTCGCTTCACACCGAGCAAAATACAGGTTCGATTCGGAAAGAGCAGGTTTTAGAGGGCCGTCAGGCATAGTAAGAGCTAAAAGTGGTTTCAGTATTGGAACGAAGAGCGGGGTGCTCCTTAGAATTGGTTGTAGTAAGTGCTCTAATAGGCTGTAGTGCATGGGTATAGGAGACAGAATATGTTTAAGGTTCAGCAAGAGCTGCTTGTCTTAACATAGAGAAGATACTGGGTCAAAAACACTCTACTGGTTCACGAGCATGGTAATGGGTAGCTGTCCCGTTCAATAGTAGGGCGCGAATCAACCAATCCAATTCATACCGAACTATGAGGCCGTGTGTCAAGTCCTTACTCTTTATTCCTAGTGGTCTAGTAAATACCTGTATCAAGCAATTGAAGGTAGGAGGTAAGTGTTATTGAATATAGCGCTATAGTAGGCTTGGGGAAATGTGGAAACGACTACTGGGACTGATTCACGCACCTCCCTATGATGGGACTACCTTGTGTGAATTACGCTAACTATACCTGAGCAGCATGAGTGCAACTACGCTCCCAGATCTGAATGTCTTTCGGTGTCTGGCGCATGATCCTCAACGGGTTCAACGTAAGTAAGCATCGCCCCATCGGTTCCAAAACATCCAATAAGGCATTGACATCCTGCAACTAGCTATAAGCTAATTTTTCTTGACTGACCATCTAGCAGACTTACCGGTAATGATACTGTCTATGGGCGACCACCTTAATTCTTGGCGACCGCCGTAAAGACTACCTCCTGTCAATGAGACTGGTTGGTAATTACTGTCTCCATCCCAGCCCAAGTGAGACTAAAATCAAAAAGCTTCTTTATGGCCCTTGTCAATCAAATGAATACCCGTCATATACAGACCCCGCGTTCAATACATACCCATTAGGTTCAGTCCATGCCAGGAGGTCTTTCCCAGAGGGTCTGATAGCCAGGCATTGCCAATCATTAGCCAGTCATAGGAAGCCAGTCAGTGCCAGTAGGTCATGGCCCAGTAGTCCCTGAAAGAAGCTGGGTTACCCAGGACCTAAAAATAACTTAATTAGAGGCAAAAGTTTTATCCAGCTGTGCCAGGAAATCCCTTGAAGCAAGATATCATAGAAGATGGCCCCAAGTTACCCGGAACGCCGCCTAAATAAACCGCCAAGTACATGTCACTCAGGACAGCCCTTTTCGTTTTAAGGGAAACTAGAGAAGACTTTACAACGATAGAGGACTGGCTTTACAAAGAAAACATTTAGCACCCATCCATACAACATTGACTGCAGATGGTTTTACTCCCCACCAGTTCACTTCCAAACATGCCCTGGACTTTGGTAGTGTTTATTATTAGTATTGTGGCAAGCACTTGTTTTATACATTCATTTGTGATGGAAGGTAGTGATAGGGATAGCTTTTTGGAGAAGCATGATGAGTAGTGGGCGGTGAGATTGCTTGAGCGATGGGGTTCTCTCTTTATCTTTCAATAGCTTGGCGGGATAGATCTTCTATTTCTATTGCTGGAGGTTAAGGATTTATATGGTCTCCGTCAAATTTAATCAGTAAAGAGGTAGGGTTTGGGTGAGACCATCACTGGACTTATCATTTGCATGAGAGCTTCTCAGCCCACGAACCATCACGAATTTTGGCTGCTAGAGCAATAGGACACTAGGGATCCGGCTTAATGGCAGCACGAGGTGTGGTGGAAAGCCCATAGAAGGCGAGCGCTAGGTTAAAGAATTCTATAAATATGAGTAGGATACAAGGTTTTTTTAAGGGAAAGGTGTATCTTATTCCTATTTCGACTTAGATGTTTAGGTTGCTCCTTATATGTTTATGTGCCTGCAGGAGGTACATGTCCCGTGTGAGGTGATCGCTCACTAAAAAGCAAGAGCCAGAAGTCTTTCTATTTATTTTATCCTCTTTACGTGTAATTCTATCCTTCTAGGATTGCTTATATTAAATTATATAAGTAATAGCACAAGGGCATATCACTGCAGTGCAGCAATGTGGGTAGGTATCTTGCCCAACGACAACAAGCGTAGTGGGTAGTAAACAAGCAAGCACAATAGCGGCACGAGGTCCGTTTCAAATATTATAAGCCCACAAAGCAGCTAGCAATAGATGACCGGCTTAACAGCTAGTGAGGTGCGTAGCAGCAGCATGAGTTTTAGCTTTGCAAGTCATTCTCATTGTTTGTTTCACGAGATAATAAACGTAGTCTTCTTCCACGAACTCATTCTTATGCGCGTTACCTCCCTTTGTTCGGTAAGACTCCAGAAACTCCGCCTATCTCGGTATGACTAGCAAAACAACAAGCTAGCGAGGCGCGAAGCGAACAACGAGCGTAAATAGGTTGAGGTCAAAGTGCTTATATCATAACACTTTAGTTGGCCAGAAGGGGACTACTTATTATTCATTAGGGCACTTACATTATATTATATAAGCTTATAATCCTTCCCCTCCTTTGTCGGGCGGCTCCGCTCCATGTATAGTGGCTCATTTCTATGTATTTTATTATGTTGTACGGGAATCTCTGGAGGCATCCAAAAATATGTTTTTAAGCTATTTAGAGCTGTTACCAAATAAATATAGCTTTATTGATTGAACCAAGCGTAAGTATGATAATAAATGTAGTACAGGTCTATATGTAGCGGTCACAAAGAAGTACGCTGCTATGATGAGCCGACGAGCAATGGAAACTGGCTTTGAAGCAGCCGCCGTCCAACAATGGTAAACTATGATCTTTCCTTGCATGGATCCCTTTTAGTAAACGTAAAGAATGTTCAGTAGGCAATGAAGGGCCCAATCATGTCGCAGCTCTGAATAGCCAGCATATAGTTAGTATTGGGTTAGTAGTTATCCCTGCCTTAGTAGAGCCCTAATTATAGTACGGGAAGCTAAGATGCAGCCGGAAACAAAGGTCCAGGATTAGTTTTATTCTGGCTACTGAGTGTGGTTCGAGCCCAAGGGAATATCTCCCATTCCGCATTCAGTTCCATTATACCATTCTCCCTTATTTATGGAAGTGGCTTATGGCAGGTCGCTTATGGTCCACCCAATCCTTTCCTTATTGTACCTGGTCATGTCGCACCAGTTTATCATGGCACCACCATCCCTCCCTTCTCGCACCAGCTTACTTAATTGAATTGCAACAAAATGTAAATCTTGCTTTCTGAGTTGAAAGTTATTCTCATCTTCCTCACCCGCGCACCCTCCTCCCTTGTTTACTTCCATAGGAACTAGCCTTAGTCCGCCCGCCTTTGTTCCCGTTCAAGCTTATCCAAAGTACAACGCCTTTACATATTTACACCCCTTTGACTTTCAATCTCTTATTTTATTAGTTGTTCAGGAGCTTTTACTTGATGATTTATTTAATTGAGACATCATTCCGTATTTAGTCTGAGTTCTATATGAGCCCTTCATTATGAGCCACTAATCTCTTTATTTCGTGATTCTTTTCGCACTCGTTCAATAAAAGGTTATACCTTCCATCGTTTCATTTTGCACTTGCTTAGGGTTCGGGCCGGTATCACTTACCTGTAATGGATATATAAAAAAGGTATCTTATATATAATTATATTATCTCAAGTTAACTTCTGCCTTTTCTATGGACTACAGGCTTTCACACATTTGAACTAAGAGACAATGCACTTACTGTTACAAACTTAGTATAGATCCCATTAGTATTGAGCACCTTTGTAAGCATTCTGCTGTATGTCACATGGGTTGGTTACATTTTTATTTATTCTCGGCCATGGAATGAATCAAGGAGGATACAAACATGCACTGGTTTAGTAGCGGTGGGTGCACCTAAAACTCTGGCACAAACTGGATGGATGGAATTAGAACTAAGAAAGGGGACTAAAGCAAGTCCATTAAAGGTGGTCCTTCTTTCTCAACTTCAGGTTGTTTTCGTTGCACTCATGCATGGAAAAGTTGTAAGGTTGTTGCACCTCAAACTGACTTCATCTTAATCTATCTTCTATTGCCCCACACACTAAACTAGTTAACTTCCACTCCTTCAGTGATTGTTTGCTACTAATCGAAGTAAGTATCATGTTAAGCATCCTGGTACTAGTCCAGTATAGGGGTTGGGGGACCCCCGTACAGGGCTGGTGCGGCTGGCAGAATGCAAACTGACTGACTATGGTGAACTGACTGCGGATGTAAAGGTGAGTTCGGAGGGCAAGTCTGGCTAGGTTTGGTCATAAGGCAAGGGTAGGTATTAGTATAGATAGGTTAGGCCATAGGATGAGGGACAAAAGTAAGGCTTAGTGTAAGGATTAGCTCCCAAGGAGTACCCAAGGCTGTTTCCAAGGCAGTATGGATGAGTATTTAGGTTAGGTATCGAGGTCAGCGTCTCAGTGGAGGTCCAGTAAGTTTGATACCGTTTATTGGTAACACATCATGCCAGGGAGTATCAGTTTTAAGGGTAATTTATTGCCTCTTTCTTATCTTGGCCTACCCCGCTCTGTATATGTTTTTAATCAATTGAATTTGATGAATCAGTATTAATCCAAGCCTCCTTACTTTTAAAGCCCCCGTAATATGTTGGCAGGTGCGTTCTTACTGAATGGGAAAGAAAGCGGGTCTGCGTGCTGGAGAATGAACAGAATGGGGTAATATGCGGTAATGGGAGAATGCGAACTCGGGAACAATTATGGGGAACTAACAGAATTACAAGTACGGGTAACTTACATATCCTTCTTTCCTTATCTCTTGGGTCAGTGTCAATCCATCCGTGCGCCAATACGCGATCTCTGCCGATGTGTGCTGTTTCCGTCCGTTGTATCGTTCCACCCCAGAATAGTTGGCTGTTGCCCGTCTGGTGGACCGCCCATTTTTTAAGATGTACCCTGTTTCCGGTGGAGTGTCCCTTTTGAAAGGTGTTATCGGTCAAGTCAATCAAGTCGATAAATCAATGCCTCCTTTGCCGTCGACATATCTGTTGTCCGCCATCCTGTGGTGCGCCTCACTCAGAAGAATCATCAGTTTAGAGAATACGCCGATCTAATAAACGTCTCTCCCGGAAGACCTCTCCTGCACGCACACCACCTTCCCACTATTGAATTTCCCACTTAAAGGACGGCTCGCCTGAGGTACTAGGGTGAGGACAGGTTCTCACTCTCCTCAAATTTATCTCTAGCCCGTAATCTCTATAATCTTTATAAGCCACCTTTTATTAAGCAAATTCAGTACCATATTTGGCATAGTCCAATAGGTCTTGCCTTTCATAGAGCAAGGGCAGTTAGCATAATATACCATATACACAACCCTTTCAATAGCGAATTTTCCACCTAAATACTCTCTCTGGGCCATTTATGTTTTCTTCTCTATATGAAATGAAACTAAGAGTGCGAAAATAAGAACGAAATCAAGAGATTAATGGAATAATATAAATGAAATAATCTAATCTATAGGGGATATCAATTAGTATTTATAATTGGAATATAAGAAATATCTTTCTATCTCTCTTAGTATTCAAAGAGAAATTATTAAATAATAACATAATACAAATACTCTCTTATGCATCAATATTAAATCTCTATACAGATCTATACAAGTCTATATATTGATGATATACCAAGATAGAACAAAATATACAAGAGCGGAAGCGGAACTTATGTGTGTGATATAAGCTGAGCGAACCAGATAAGAGATTAAAATATATATATAAGCGGAAGCCTGAAGCGGAAGCGAAAGTGAATGAGAGGTGATTGCACAAATGCAGATACCAATACCTATCTTAGATACCTAGAATCATAGACGATATACATTCAGTTAACTCAATACAGAAACATCGAACTATTACTTTAACTCTTCCCTATATGGAGGAAACATAGCCCTCGAACTATAACCTCTACCGCTATAGAACACTCCTACCTGGGGGCTGCACTGCATGGCTGGGCTTGGCTACTCGGCCGATTGAATCAGCTACTCGGGGCTTGGCTCCCCGTTTCAACAAAATATTCTCATTCGATATTTTCATCTAATAAAATATATTCTTTATAAGGTCCAAGGCACATCATCGGGGCACAGAAATGAATTTTTATTCTTGAACTTGATTGACTATTTCATAATGTTTCTCCATGATCGCACAGATTGAGTAGATTGCTTTTAGGCTCAGTCTTTTGGCTTGCCGGCTCGATTTATATTTATTGTGGGTTGAGGTCAGGCGGGCTTATTTAGTTAGATATTTTTTATTTGGTTGATTGACTTGATTGCTCAAGGGACAATCTTATTACTAGGGGTGCACCAACTGAATTTATTCTTATATTGGTAGTCCCGCGGACACATACGAATAAAGACTAACCTGGAGACCTAGCCATAGCACCCCTCGAACTCCACCGCACCAACGCCCTACAACTCCGCATAAGCACTCTACCCGGCATAGCCAGTCATACCCAGACCCGAGAAACAAGAATCTGCTCACGTCCCAATACGAAGTATAATCTTATAGGCCCCTCGAACCCATACCCTCGACCCTCTAACTTACTTTCGCCTACGGAACCATTAGGTTACTACATTGATTGGATTGAAGGGATGAATGGATGATCTTACGCACCCTCATAACTATATTAAAAACATCTAGCCCTTTCTTAATGTAATACTTAAATATTTTATGCTAGATATGACATGATCTATACTAATAATCTTAATCTTTGTTTTAATAATTATAGCTATCCCTTAGAGCATACTTTAAGCCTTCTTGGCCTGATGTAAATATATCTTTCTCAGACCCTTCCCCCATGAAAGTTCCATTAAAGCAAGGATCAGCTGAGGTAGGAACTTGTTTCCGTACCGGGCAGGTTCAGCAGTGGATTGAAAAGTGATCGCTATTGCTTGTAGTGTATTATTGGGTGCAACAAGGCACTGTGTTGGAGTCCACAGTTAGAGCTACCTGCTTGTGATTGATATATTTTAGCCTGCCTATTTACCAATTGAACCAGCATTTACAAACCCCGCCTTACCTTAGTATGGATTAACTCCGAATTACAATTATCCACCATTATTCAATACGCTCTCCTGATATCTTTATTTATTGCTACCACTTTCCTATTAAGGGCTCTGAATAAAGGTACCACTAGAAGGTACTAAAAAAATGGGGGGGGGAAGAAAGAAATAAAAGGTTGCCACATCATCAAAAGGAAGGATAGATAAACACCCTGCCTCCAGCACTTGCCTTAATGGAACTTAGTTAGTTCCTCGTCTGCTGGCCCTTACAGGTACGTAACTAGGTTTATACTCCCCTAAAAGTTTCCATTTCGAATCAATCCAATAGAGAACGAAAGGCGCATGAAAGCTAGAAAGCGGATCTGCACATAGCGCAACAGAAAAAGAAGAGCTGTGGGTTGGCTATATAGAAAGGCGCATAGCGCATAGTGTCGGATAGTGCGCGCAGAGCACAGAAAAAGGACAGATAGAGCGCATAGCGCTAGAAAGCATAGAGTTATAAGTATAGAACATAATTCATTATATCATAATTGTTCAAAGGTACTAGGCTATTATTATTAATTGTTGTTCTGCTGTTGGGACGCCTATTTGTGGAGATGCTTTCTGTGCCCGTTATGCCTATTTCGTAATAAGATGGGGCAGTGGTTGGTGGGAACACGCCATTATTGGAAATGGGGCTATAAAATAGATTGCATATTCATATAACAAATTTGAAATGGATAAGTTAAACTTTGATATGCCGGTATCATAATCATATTTAGAAAGATGTATTATGGTTATATATAGATTGAAATCCTAGTAAGGTACACTTGATACTAGTAACTGTAGTCCATAAGCCATTGAGTAGGTTCCATTGGGACTCAGAGTGGGCCCGGAAGCTAATTATAACTAGTTGGACTCATGGATTCAACACTTCAACAACGATGGGGCAAACAAGAAATGGAAATGAGTTGGCTTCTACAGCTAGCTTTTGGCTTGCTAAATCCCAACTTATTAAAGATGTTAATAACTACGTTGCCTTATTACTCTTTCTAACTTGATTATTAGTCCTAGTCCAATGCCCCCCCATTGGTCATGGTTTAGCTCCATGGAAGCCTTAATATACAATTACTCCTGGCATCAAGTAACCAGCATTTAGTAGTACTAGCATCTATTTATCCTTGATAGTAAGTTCCAAAGGTCCTGTTAATTGAGAGGTGGGGAGTTAAATCGGACATCCGGTTTTATCTTTATCCAACAATTGTCCCCTTCCTGTAACGCTCCAGGGCATCTCTCTTTTGCGAACTGGGATCTATTATATCAATCTCCCATGCGGTTTACCAGCTGCGCTTTCTGGTCTTTTTATATGCTCTACAAAACACAGCGAGGAGGGGTTTATTATTCGCCATCTGGGAAGTTACCAGGGAGGCGACCATAGTTAGAAACTATTGATGTGGAAGTGACTCGAACAATGACGAACAACTGCTTGGGTTAGTTTGGTTTGGGGTGGAAATGGTTTGGGTTTCCTTCTCCCAGTGCTTCCCAATCC
>Ga0233342_1000181_pt1 | contig 19522 bp, 11 predicted proteins | sample GEONDECOMP273_FD_180706 | JGI IMG/M metagenome (GOLD analysis project Ga0233342, IMG submission 180706) | Leaf litter microbial communities from Shasta-Trinity National Forest, California, United States - GEON-DECOMP-273 | ecosystem: Environmental > Terrestrial > Plant litter > Unclassified...
CCCCCCCCGCAAGTGCCTCCCTTGTTGTGATGCTGTTCCTGTGCTAAGCTGGTGCTTCCCCGGCCGTATCGATAGGAGATGTAGTTCCGCTGCTTCCCTCCCTGCGCGTATCGTTTTAGTTCCGGGGTATAGTTTGGGTATCGTTCTGGTCCAAATGCTGGGAATTGCAGTGCCCGATTCTATATCAAGAGCGTCGAAACAATGCTAATAATGAGAGGGGAAAGCACCCAACTTATATCATACGGGGCTGTGCTTCTCTAGCGTTATGTTTCGGAGCTTTGCTTATCCATTTTGGTGGAGGGGATTCGGGGAAGCTAATTGATGATTAGTAGGAGGTTGGTGCTATTCCATAAATATATCTGGATGATTTGCTTGCATGCACATCTCAGTTTAACAAGCCGCTTTCTATAGCATTGAAGAGCAGATGTTCACTCAGTTTCAAGCACTAGACGAGTTGGGGGAGTTCGCTATCTCATGCTATCTAGACCGGGTTCAACATCCCATTTGTTTGAATCATCATCCGAACGCAGCAATCCACATGAACCATTAGCCCCTTCCCCTTACTTATCTATATAGGGAATTAGGGGGAATCAGCCGGAGTATTGAATCATGTACCTCCCAAGTGCTGTTTAAAACGCAACCTTGCTATCTGTTTCGTGTCTCTCCATGCCCCCTTCTATTATATAAGGCCATCCACCTTCTCCAGGCCCCCTTATGATTGATACAAGTGGGGCTTATTATTGACTTTTAGGGGTGTTTGGAGGAGTAGCGATTCAAATAAGCGATCTGTAAGCAATCCATTCTCGACTTTTCTATATTGCTCAATCAATATGTCACATCATGCTTAGTTTTGGAAGACACACATTGCAATAGTTTCCCTACACCCTTTTTGCCTCCACATGTGCATCATTTAGGTTTCAAAATTGACTGATTGACTTCCTCCATTTTGATATTTGCAGATATTTGCATTGTTACTTTATTTCACACACCATGTTACATTTTGAGTTGCACACCATTGAGAACTCACCACCACAGTGGATTTCATTCCACTTGCAAGGCTTACCTCTTCTCGTAGGGGTCCCCCCATTACAACTGCCATATCGATGAAGAGGACCTTGAGGCTCCCCAACCCGTGCCTCAGTCTTAGGCTTGTCATACATCACCTCGTCCCTGATAGGCTGTGGTTCCGCCCAACAACCCATATATTTCCTCCCTTTTCACTATAGGAGAGAAAAGTAGATGAGGGCGGCGATTCTTTATTTTAACTAGGGACGGATGAAAAAACCTTTATTCAATTTGCGGTCGACCAACTATGCCAATGTAAACCAATCGCAGGGTGGGCGTGGGGAGAGCCGGGCTCATCATCATCGGCCAGCAATCCGCCAGCCATGTTTCTGTTAATGCCAGCAAGGGCGTGGAGTAAGCAACTCAAGAAAAATCAATTTGGTATCAATTTAGATTTTGCAAGTGGTGTGTCGACGACCCACTCATGGATGTGGTCTGCAATGTGTGTGGCATTGGTTTGTCGGAGTTCGGTGATAAGATCCAAGCTAGTATCGTGGCATGAAAGAAAGAAAGGAAGGCTTTGGAAAATACCCCAAAACTAGCGTGGTGTATGCGCCTTGTTTATTGCCAACATACCATTTGGCGACGGGTCCGGTGATGGTGCGCTGGAATAACCGGAGATGGACCGTGTCTTCGATGATGCTATTGGAAGAGCACCATAACTGAAAAGACATGATGTAATTGGTTGGGTCCCCCCTAACTTTCCCTTGAACTTCAAAATATCCAAGGGTAACTTAGTCAACATAGCCGGGCATGTTTTGAGGTGTGCAATGGGGTCATTTATGAGCTTGGTCAAATCGAAAAGAGAAACCCTGCCATATATGGTAAGGCAGACTAGGCAGGTGGATTGTTTGGATGCACCATAGTGGAGGTGTGAGTGTTAGCACCAGGTGTGGAAGGCGAGCCCTTTCGTAAACAAAAAACTCTTTTTTATCCCGCGATAGAGGCACATAAAAAACAAGGGATTTCTTGTAGGCCCAATATTTTAGAGTCAATTTGCTTGCTGCCCCAGAACCAATACGAGGGAAGGGCCTCCTATATACGCTCCATTTATTTATTATTGAATCGGGCCCCCTACTATCTATTTCTATCGCCTTATGTGTCCGTCACAGCCCACCAATGTTGGAAAATACAAATATGGGGATCCTTTCAAAACAGTAGTAATGATTGCCTACAAACACTTGCCTATTTATCATGATAGAGAATCCATCTCTTCCATCAAATGCATCTATCAACTGCTCGATCATCATAAGCTGTTCAGCTGCCGAAAGTAGGGAATAAGGAAGTTTCCACTTGAGCGTGTTCGCCCAGTTGTTTAGATATCTTTTCATTGAATGGCTTCTATTATGCACAATTTATAGGCGGGTAAAACAAGAGTTCGCCATTAAAGCAGTCAAGTTCATGCGCACCGGGGATACAATCAGAACTACAGTGGGAGGGACTTATTTCCAATTATATGGCCCACCAAAATTGAGGTAGGCCCCGTTATACTGGCACAGACATAATTTTGATAAGTTAGTAGGCTCTAGAAACTGACGACCCCAATTCTATAGACGTATTAATATCCAATTCGGCATGTAGTTCACGGGATCAAATTGAGGGGCATCACATTGATGACCAAATAAGTCCAAAGTTATAGAGGCGCCTATAGTGGTTTGTAAAATGAAATCATCGCATGTATCGTGGCTTCCGCGAAACAGATCCGCTTTCTGAGTCAATGAAAAAGAAATAGAGTTTTTTCCAGAGAATGAATTAGGATGTAAAGGGGAGCATTATCGGTGGGGTAGGAGGAGCTGCTGTACTCTCTTAGAACGAATGCTTATCTTTCTACCACTGGTGTGTAGCTTGGCTGCTTTTACGCGGAAGCAGAGAGGTCCGCCCTTCATCTGCTAGTTAATAGGAGGTCTCGACTAAAAGGAGAGGAAAAAAAGCGCAAAGAGGGGCGGAGCTGCTCGACCATACGGGAGAGGGTTTACTAAATTCACATATTGCTCTGCTCCAGCTACCTCTGCCTTAGATGCCTATGCCTAAGCCTCTAGGTATGCCTTTGTTGCTCCTGTCTACTTATGCCTTTGCCTATGCTGCTGGGAAATAATCTTCGTGCTGGGTGGGATAACCTATTCAAACTATGTTTCTGGGACAGACTATCAAGACCAAGCCAGCAATCCAAGCCAGTGATCTCATTCATCCCAGCCCAGTAAGCCACGAGGGATAAAGATCTGCCTCACCCTTGCCCGATGCGGACAAGCACCGTAGGACCTTGTAAAAGTGGGTAAATTCAGGGGCGGAGCGTCTTCCCTTTGGTCAGGAATCAAAGGTGGCCTCAGTGGAAGAGTAAAAACCCCTCTCCCTTTGGTCGAGCAACTCCGGTTGGGTGGGAATAGAGAAATAAATAAAAGTGGTAAATTCAGTAACAAAAGATGGCCTATGAGGGGTATAAAGGGAACCACCAGCCTCACCAAGTCCACCAAGTACACCTTAAGCCATTAGCCTTTAGCCGCAAGCCAAGCCCACCACACTAAAGTGAAATCTATCAAGGAGGGGTGAGAGCCAGCCAGCAAGAGCCCTGGGCCGACAAGCTGGGGGAGGGGAGAACCCTACGGCCAGTAGGGGCGCTAGAGGAAGTGCCTCCCTAAAAAAGGTGTTCCTGGGTGAAGGTAATAGGTTGGGCAGCACTCCCTCCCCTAGGGTTAAGGCAATAGTAAAGGTAAGGAGAAGGTGATCCGATTCTGAAAGAGAAATAGCAGTACCAGAATAAGATTCATTTAGAAATCCTTGTCGTCGTTATTCTTATAAAGCTGCACTCACAGAGAAAGCCCCAAGCTGTTGTTTTAAGAAGCTGTAGTGTCAGAAAACTACTTGCCTTAGTCCTTCTTAGAGTAAGGTTCCACGGCAATAAGCCTTAATAAACTATCTTAGCCCAAGCATGAAGCTGCATAGACCCCCTATGTGCTGTATAGAGTGAAAAAGTAATAGAGTGAAGCTAGAGTGTAAGCTTGAGCCCAATTATGATATTGACTAAAAGTCTATCTGTAAAAGCAGCACGCACCGCACCTCTTCCTTTCTCGAGCACTTTCGGCAACAAGTTCTAGTTCTAAAGACTAGGGCTGTGAAAGAATAGCTATAAGCAGTAGTTTCTGAATACAAGTCCCTTTCCTCTGCATATTTAACAGAATATTCCGGTTGCCTTTTAACCTTTAGCCTCACCTTCAACCTTTATATGTCAGGACTCGATCCCACGTGTTATGCTGCTGGTACTCTATGCTGGTACTTGATGCCAGGTTTTAATAAATCGATCCAGGTTTCTTTGACGCTAGTCGAGCCAGGTAGGTGTCGATCCACTATATGCCCATAATCCATTTCAAGTTTCAATGCACTGAAAAAAAGCAGCTTTAATTTTATTAAAGAATGGGCCAAAGCTATGCTTTGAAGCCTAACCAACCTCGAGTCTCCAAACACTTGCAGCCTATCCACATTCTTCTCTAAAGCTAATCTCAGGAGTTATTTCAGGGCACGAAGCTCAACCTAGTAGTTGCTACCTATTCCCAGTCCCAATTTGAAGGAGTAATTAATACCATTAGTCAAAAAACAAACTCCACCAGCACCATTGGGTCTCGGATTGCCTTAACCAGCACCATCAAAGAATCCCCAAGCTTTTGATTTATCAATCTCCAACACACCAATCTGTATTGGTGGTTTTTGCCTGATTGGATGCTTTATGTCCTCATAAATATATTGTTTATTACAAAACTTCCAAGTGTTTGTATGCGCTTCGAAACCACTTGCTGGAGTAATGCTTGGGTGACAGAAAAAACATAACCACGGCGATTACAGAACCCGCCTTTAGTTGCTTCTTTTCTTATTGAGCAGAGCACCTTACCTCATCTTTTGGTTTCTATTATGGATAACCTAATCCTTTGGATAAATAATCCCATCTTCCATTTTTAGGAGTCTATTTGCTGCACACCTCACCTTCGATCTTGGAAGGGCTTGCTTTGGTGCTGGTCCCACTTAGTTAGTTACTTAGTAGCGACCTATGGATAATATATCTCCCAGTTTTCACAACGCTTTTCATACTTTACTTTTGGTTTCATGCGCCCAGTCCCCAGGTGGAGGACATTTCATAAAGAATTGAGTTACCTAATAACAAAATAGAGTTATCGAACTCAGATGGAGAATATGTCTCGGAATCCCCCAACACTCGTCTTATCTTTATTAAGCGTTTAGCACAGGTTTCTTGAATCGACCGGACCAACCCCAACATAAAAGACTTGCAGATCGGGGTATGAACTATGAATAGGTTTTTACCTGACCTCCCTAAGCCGCCTTCATTTACCTGCCTAACCCTTGTGCAAAGGGGGAGATTAAGTACAGTGGCCTACAGTAAAAAGGCTACCCTGCCAGACCCCAACATAAAAGACTTGCAGATCGGGGTAGAGTGTGGAAAAATTCTTTCTGCTCTAATGAGAAATTTCATAATTCAGCGAGTTGTCTCTAGAAAATTGAAAGTTTATGCACCTGGATTGGAGGGGGATGTACTGGGTAAGCCTATACTTGAAGAATGCCAGTTATAAGACTACTGCAATAAATCTTGGCTTTATATCCACTCTTTTTACCCAACCTTTATTGGGTGGACACGTGCTTCGGTAGGCAGAAGATTCTATTCACTCTCTTACTCCCTTACTTATAACCTATTTCGCCCTTGGGTGGATGGGCACTTACAGAGCTCTTAACTTTAGATACCTAATGAAGACTGTCAGTTTCAAAGCTAAGTTGTGATATCCTTGGATCGGAACTGCCTTATGGATTCATTACTGCTAAAACTTCAGAGATCACATGGGGTAGGGGCGGAGCCGCTCGACCATAAGGGAGAGGACCCGGAGGGGGCTCGACTGAGGGACGAGGGAGAGGGGTTTGCACTTAGACCATTTGTATTGACTTCTTCAGCCTATTTTTAGATAGGAAGCGGGAGGACAGCTACCAACGCGGGAGGGAACTGCCAGTCCCTTTTGTTTAATCGAATACAGGCATACCATTTAGAACTTACCGGCTTGGAAACCAGCACTTCTGGGGTTATACTCTACATATTTTTGACTCTTTACCTTCAAGTTAGCGGTGCCGTAGATTACGACTTTATTAAGATGATTATTTGCTTTATTTCCCCACCATGACCTATTTGCACTTGTACTATCCCGGCATTTTAAGTGCTTCTGAATTACACTATAACCGCATGGTCCCTCTTGCTTTTAGGGAATACCCCCGCCCAGCCCTACTAGATTAATGGAAGTTTTACAGCTACCATGTGAGATGGTATCATGGGAACTAACTGCCTTAGTAACTCTTAGGAACAACTACTTCCTGAATATAAGCAGCAGGGGAGGGGCTAGGCACTTTCACCCTTGCTATTGACCTTTACTCATACTAAGCCTATTTGCCTTTACTTCTGGTTTACCTATACTCTAACCCAGACATGAGCGAAGCGAGCCTTCCCTGAACCACGAGCCCTTTCAGTTAAGCCAGGCACACGATGTTCCACCACGCAATTTGGAAAGAATCTGCAAGTCCTGAGATAAAGAATGCATTCATCTAATACATGGATGATAAACAAAATGCATTCAGTTCAGTATCGGTATGAAAAGATGATAGCAAATAGAAAGTTAGCTGTTACCTCTGCTCTGGAGTCAATAAAATAGAAGATCCTTTTGGCTTTGTAACATGGATGATAAGCAGCCTGTAGTGTCTGCTGCTTCTTCAGGGAGGAATTGTAACACGGATGATTAGCTCTATTTATTAGCTGAATTGATTAAACCTGTTAGCCAGTATAAAGATTGGTTGCTTGGTAAGTCCTTCAGGTTCCAACGAATTGGCAGATGGATTAGCAGAATTAAGGAGGTAACCCTTCCCCTCGTGCCTCGGGAAAGTCCCTCCGGGTCCTTGCTCTCCTTTTATCGAGCAAGAGCTTCGCACCTTGCCCGATGCGGACAAGCACCGTAGGACCTTCTTTTTCTTATCTTGGGTCTGTATGTGATGTAGGATTTCACTATACCTGGGTGTGAGCTACTTTGGTTTTATGGAGGCCAGGTTCACGTAGGGGCTAAGGCCGATTCATGCAAAGGTTGTTGTACCTACCGTCCACCCTATGAGCTAGTTTTATACGACCTTCCCCACACGAACTATTAACGCAGGCATTATCCCGGCTACACCCCAAATTCACTGGTCAAAAGCTACTTTATTACTGTATCCATAAAGCGGATTCGGAATCAAATTTAGGTAGTGGCCACCCATTAGTGCGCGGAAGACTTGGGGGCTACATCAACTCAGAGAAAGAACAAGCAATAGAACAGAGGCAAAGGAAAGCAGATGGACCAATACAATTACACTCTTCCACTCCGGATTCACTTGGGAAATAAGCAAGAAGTAAGTTTGGTAGCTACATTTAAACGAATCCACGTACAACATCGATCGTAGTTTAAATAGTGAATTTGTGGGCTGGTAAAAGTTACAAATAGAAGGGGGGATAACCACGCGAACAAGCAAGAGCCGTAGCGCGGAAGAGTAAGCCCAATACGAATGAAGATGGAAACTCTTCTACCAAAAATCCCATCACAGAGTCGCCACTCATATCGCTGCACCGTGTAATGGAACAAAGGCTAGGATACAAGTCAGGCTCACCGCCATAACCACTAAAGTCCCTGTATTAGAAGAAGGAATAGCCATGATCGGGGAGAGATAGAGTATAGCGCTATCGCCTTTTAATCAATTATTTCTCAATTCTTCAATTGCATAATTACATATATAGAGTGAAGTGCTCCTGGGTGGTTATGAGGAAGACCGAGTAGTGAGCCTAGACTGCCGTATACTGAGAAGCTTCATAACGTAGAATAATGAAACGCATAATAAAATATATAAAGAGCATAGCTTATGTTATTATGCAACGCTTTAAGGGCCCACATGGGATATAATACTGCTTGGGGTAAACTAACGGGTAGGCGGTTTAGAGAGCCAGGGGATTGATGAAGTTGAGGGTAGAAATGGGGGGGCAAATAAGCACCGATTCATGGTCAGCTTCCAGGGCAAAATATTCCCCAAACCTTAACTGAAGCAACTGTTTACACAGCGCCCAATCCTTTCTATTTTGCTTATGCGTAGCCCATCATTTAGCAGGGGTAGCTTTTAAAGCTACATCTAGTGCAAGAAGACTCTGCTGTTCTGGTACTTGTAACTCAAAATAATCAACAAAATCAATTGAAATTGTTTAAACCATCATAAGCAGGTAGGCTACATACCTCTGAACCAATCCAGCGCAGTGATTTAGTAAAGTGCGCGCATCTTCTTGTAGAAACCTAATGCAATCGGTTTTGCCAATTATCCAGCCCTTCTTCTGAGTCTGACGCACAAGAGCTAATACTTCGCCAACTGAGATTTCCATCTGCTGTAGGGTTAATATAATCCTGGTTCCTCGCTGTCAGCTTGTAGATATTGTCCAAGTCTAAGGGATCATATTCTTCTGTACTTGGCTCAGTATACCTTGCTCCTTCCACTGGATCCAAGGGTGCAATTACGCAAAGTCCTCTCCCTTCAAATAACATCTGCCTCTTTTTCAAATTAATGATGGCCTGATTATCAATGGCCCACTCTATCCCAAGCAATGTTGGATAAGGGTTAGTTCCATCAATTATTGAAATGACTTCAAAATCCGCGAAGCTTTTTACCCCATCTATATCAACTTGTACTCCCAACAACCTGCCAATAGGGATCACCTTCTGCTGATTAGCTAATTGAAATTGAATGGGTGACCAAACCCCAAGGTGCCTGCCCATGCTTTACCAGGTCTGCTTAGTGAGCACATTCACGTCTGAACCTAGATCCAGAATTAGAAAGTCTATATCATAATTACCAATTTGAGCGCTGAGTCTCATCTCCCTTCCTGTCCTCTTTATTCTTTGCAGTCGATTCACAGCTCTGTCTATAACAGGCTCTACTTCTTCTGACTGACATCGACCAAGTCAACTTTGAAGCTCCCTAATAGCCTTCTCATCTTTTCACAGGTCCAAACAACTCTGTAATAATTTTTTGAAAGGACTTCCTTTCCTGGTATGGTCGAAGATACGAGGCATGTAATACTCTCCAGGTAGAGGCGCATATGATGTGGATGCCCCTACATCCCCTGTAATAAAATCTTTCCTAGCTTCGACATAAACTTGCTTCTCCTTTTAAGGATAAAAAGCTGGTGCTTTTGGTTGTGCCTTCTTAATCCAAATCTATCTTTGCTTCTCTGGAACTGCATCTGCTCCTGTGCCAGCTCCACTTCGCGTCATCACAGAAACATGAGGATGATCCTCCCTCCTTTCCGCGGAGATCATCTGAAGGTTCTGTTGCTGATTCTGATTTGGAGGCTGATTCTGATTCTGATTATGATTTTGATTTCCCCTTGCCCTCAAAAGGACAAGCCCTCCGGACCTTGCTTGCCACGATCAACTGGGGGCAATCTTCAGTAGCATGATCCAATGCCCCACAATAAGTACAGGTTGAGCAAGGCTCCTGAAAATCTATTGCTGTCCTGGGTTCCCACAGTTAGAACATATGATCTGACCTCTTCCTCTCCTTTTAGTCGAGACCTCCTATTAACTAGCAGATGAAGGGCGGACCTCCGGGTCCTTCCCCTCGTCGGGAAAGAGCTACGCACCTTAGAAATGCAAATTAGACAGCTAGTTTTCATTCAAAATGCTTCAATTGTAGGAAAATAAAGAATAACACAAGCCAACCTTTTGAGTCAAAAAAGATGAATGAGTAAGAGTGTCTTACAGACATTCAAAGCTTTGGCAATACCTCTACCGCGGTTGGTTCCTTTTAAGGATTGTTGAATTGGTAATTATTCTATGCTATATTAATATAAGTAAACTGATGTGCCTATCAACTCTCTCAAGAAGATGTACATGCCACTTTTTAGATGGCAGCCTAAAAACTGTGCGACTAACTATAGGAGGTATGGGGCTTAGCCCATCATAACTTTAATGGGCACAATTTGATGCGTGTTATATAAATATACATGGGTAATTTGATGAACATTTTTATACAACTGATTGCTGGTAGAACACGCCACATGGTAGATAGCTGCCACAAAACATCTTATGATCTTCTCTTCTAATATTTCGGAGCTAAAGGTTATATCCATCTTGGCTGTAGATGAGGGATATTATCAATATTGTTCTTGGACAAGTATGGTGCTTGTTCTTGTTATATATAAAGGCTAAGGATATTGCGAGCAGATTTTCAGCATCTGGCATCAAGGACAACCATCCTTCAAAGTGGGGGAATAGGTTGTGAACCGTGTATGCCTAGAACACCAACACATATCTTATAAATTATCACGGGCCTTGTGAATTCTAACCATGGCAGTGCCAACTAAACATTGTAACATAAGGCTCTGAAGTAAAGGTCATTAAAATGTGTGTGGGTATATCTGAGTTTATTAAGCTTCCTGGGGGATGAGTTCGGACTGTGTTGTCTTATTACTTTACTTTATTATCATCATTGCAGTCTGTGCTTGGGCGACTTGTCATTGGGGCTATCTTTTTAAGGATTGTGGCGTAAACATTTTCCCCAATTTTCCTTCTATAGTTTTCCGCATGGAAACTATAGAAGGAAAATTTGGATCCCTATTCGTATTGGCTTTTTCATAAGTTCAATTTTATTACCTTTATTTACTTTCTCTTTTTTCTTTTTTGCTCCAAGAGTGAACTACTCGTTCAAGCAGTGTTTCCTGGAGTTTGATAACTCTTAATTTGGTATCAATGGATCTATTACGAGAGCTTGTGAAGTAAACCTGCCATACAAATCTCATAATTGTAGTTAAATTGTGAGGCTTGGATTAATTAGATCATAGAAAATAGAAAGCAACCTTGACAGCTCCTAGCAATACAAAAAACTCAAAACCAAATTAGCCAAGGCTTCAGCCATCTTCAGCAACGAAGTAACACCTAGTGAATGGTCATATACCTTTCGAATTCCTTTACCACTACCTCCCCAAAATGCTTTTCTCATAGTTTCCCTACACAAATTTTGGTGCATCATCTTTAAGATTAATCAGATCAGCTTGTAGAGGAATTGAATCATGAAGAACCATGATGTTTGTAGCCTGGCCTGCATTTCTATTTGGGATACTTGGATTATAGCAGGTTGGTTGTTCTAACTGAGACTGCTCCCTTACTCCCTAATTTAGACGTCTCCTATGACCAAGATTATCGCCAACTTCAGAAAGGGGCATGGTAATCTTTATTTTGCTTAGCTCATGTCTGATATAAAAAGTTGGAAGCATCAAAGGAGTTGTTTGAGGGGTTTTGGTAGTGGCAATAGGCTTGGTCAGGATGGCATTTAGTTGTTGGGAGGCTTGGGGTTTTTCACCATTACTAGCAACCTGAGTGTTCATGGGTTGCTCCACTGCTTTAAGTTCTTCTATGATAAGAAAGAAGGTATTTCAATGTAATTGGCCTTTTTTGATGCCTCTCCTCCAGAACTTTCGACCCTTTAGGTGCATCCCTCATTACATTTTGCTTCATCTTCCCTTCTCAAATTTGGTGCATTCAATCTTGGCCTTAGCTAATACTTCCTTCTTACCTCAGCCATTATGTTATTATACACCATTCTTAATTGGGCAAGGGACAATGAAAAGGGTTGGTCATCATTCCATAAATTGATTTACTATAGTATTTAATCATCCTCTCCCATCATGAAAAAACTAGTGGAATCAAGGATGGGAAAAGAATCTTCCATGCTCGTGTTATCATAAGGGTAGAACAACATATTTAGATTAATGGGTGTTAAAGACCCAGATTCGCTGCTATTAGGATGAGACAGTAATAGAGCAGCTATCAGGGGAAATGCCTATACGGCGAGGTAAGCCCATTCACAGTATCTTTCCTGCCTTTAGTTGGGTGAACTTATCACACCGAATCCAGACCTGTGGGTAAGATCGGCTTCCTCTAGTACTTATCTTATGAGGGTAAGACCGAGACCTGACTTACGGGTTAGACTGGCTTCATCCTTCCTCACTCAATAGGGAAGACCAATAACTTACCTCCGGACTAGATCGGTTATTCTAGGACTGATCTTTTTAGGCGAGGTAATACCGTGGGCTATCCAGTTCCCACCTTGAGTTAGGTAGGCTTTTCCTCTCCCTTTGGTCTTCGAGTTCGCTTCCGAATTGACTTTAAAGAGTACATATTCTTTAGCTCTTGGGGGGGGTGTAAAAACCACTAAGATAGGCAGTTCATGAGGCAAGTCCTCCACCCTTTGATCTCGCACATGAACAAGGGGAGGGGTTCCTTACGAGAACAAGTAATAAGGCAAGTTATAAGGCAAGTCCTCCAATCATTCTGGTGGGACTAGTGATAACTGGGACTAGCTATTAGGGCTAACTCACCTTTATTGATGGGCTTCATTCCTTGCCCTCAAAAGGACAAGCCCTCCGGACCTCCGGGTCCTTATTTCCCTGTAATCACCTATTACATAGGTTCATTCGGTAATCACAGTTGCCAATATAGGATAAACATGGCTAATAGGGTAGTATCACCATTGAACTAATACCATTGATTCACTTACATATCCCTATCTTATCTGAGTTATATAGTGTGCTTATAAGAGCATCTTATGTACATAAACCCACTATAGATCCATATTCAATATAGGGGATGAATACACCTTATACATGGGTGTTCACATGCTCATATCTCGTTTATTTTACATAATAAGGTCAGCTTCTTACTAATACGTGTAATTTACTCTATATCATTACTTATGGATATACAAGGAGCTTACATAAGCTTATAAACACCAATGTTCTAGTAGCATGGATTTATTAGCCGATGACCATGGGGAATAAGGAGAAGCTAATACTATGCCTACTACACATGGTGCACCAGCAGAACCATAATGAACACAGCTGTTAGATCTGAACTAATAGTATTCCTATACGGTCTATTAGGGTCAATTGCTTACACTGCTTCAATAACCATTGTATAAGGATTATTTAAGTGCTAGTATTTATGATTACACAAGTTTTCTTACTAGTATAATTACAACACTATCTTTCCATAATAGCTTAATGGTATAGCTCTGATAAGAGTACTCATAATGATGAGTTAACAAAGGTTACTGTGGTTCTTATTCAGATATCACTATGACAGTGCTTTTATTATGCTTACTTTACTAGTGCTGTAATACCATAACAAGTGAACATGACTAGTGCATTGCTTGTAATTGAATAGATATGGAAAAAAACTCTACATGCTTTATCATAGTGAAAACCATTGCCTTTATATTACATAGTATTAGCTCAGTACTTATTATTACTTGTAACATAGGATTCTAACCTTTATTATGCAAATACAAGTAAGCTATCTGTAATCTAAGAGTTAGACAAGCTTTATATAGAGATCTAATCCAGTCATTGAAGTTGCATATAACAAAGATTGAATAGCTGTAATCTATTGAATATGATGAATCCTTCCCCTCCTTTGTCGGGAAAGAGCTATGCACCTTGTATTGCTAAAACTGAACATGGTAATTGAAACAAATAGTATAAGTAACAAGCTCATAGCTTGAACAAAGAGCTGTATAAACTAAGATGAAGCTTTCCCATTTATTTGGAACTAATACCACAGCTTCATTATATTGGAAGAACTAGTACTCATAATACACACATCATAAGCATTGCCCTAATGGATTACACTTATTAGGAGATCACTGCCTGTTAAGCTTGGTCATTACTAACAGCTATAACCATGTATTGTTACCACCCTATCGTTATCTCTTAATTCGTATAGTATACTCCTACGATCTACCTTTAAGCTGGAACTCGGTCATTGGTTATATAAGCTCAGTGTGATTACCCTTAGTAATAGTTATAAGCTGGTAAATGTGTTCACTTATTCAATGGGATTACTTGGCTATTATCATACAACCAATATAAACCAGTATCAGTTAGAGATTGACCGATGACCTATGGGAATAAGGGAAATAGACATGACTGGAGACTATATATGGTTTTTTTCTCTATTGTATATCATACAACCAAGTGCAATAGTACTTAGTCTCAAGTAAGCTGCTAAAATGAGAAACACATATGTACTAGTACTGATCAATATGAGTTAAATCAAAGCAATTCCATTACGTGTATTGGTAACACTGTACCAAGCTAACATATATGGAAATAAAATAATCATACCATAGCTTATAGAATATGAGAAGCTTAAGCATAGTACAATCATACCAGGTTCGAATAGAGTAAAAGGGTAAAGCAATACCTATACTATAACCGCTTGATACATGTGTAACTGAGCTTTGATAGTACGTACTATGACCTAATCTAATCAGCTTAAGTAGAAAATACGTTAGCTTAATTAGAGAAATGAGCTAAGCTTATGAGGTTTAATAGTTACAATGGAATCAATAGACTGTGATTAAGCTCGAGTGTGATTAGTTACCATAACCACTAATACATAACAGGCTTGATTACGCTTCATTATGGATAATAGGGGAGATCTAAGTATTCCCAGTGCTATTACGTCAATATTATTTGTGATTAGATATGCAGTTACTGGTATATCGTAAGTATAATGAGTACGTATTACTTATGTTCCCATCACATTTTCATGTTCTTGGCTACGTTTATTATTCTTTTCTCTTTTGTTGTTTGTAAGAAGTGATCCCATGTCGACTATGAAAAGTGTGCTTGGCGGCGATAATAGGAGGGGAAATGAAGTAAAGTGCCCACATTATTACAATTCCATCTAGTTCCTCCCAGGCTGGACACTGCGATAAACCCACGACCCCGTGTGCGACTCCAGAACCTAAGGTAAGAGTTTCTAATTCATCGCAATCATGGAAAGTTAGTGGTATAAGTAGTCAAAGTAGCGGTGTCAATCTTCAGAATAGTGGTATAGTTAGTCAGAGTGCAGGAAGTATCCCAAAGAAATCTGCGATACCCCAAAAGAGCCTCTTTCGTCGGGAAGACAGGGAAATAAAAAGCCTTTCAACTTTCAATAAATAGGCAAAAATGCAGCCATAATACCCATCTTGTGTTTACCCACCACGGAAAGAGCGCTCGATCTCCTGGCCAACCGCAAGGTGGTGGGCGGCCCTCGCTTCGGCATCAAAGAACTCAATTCATATGGGTAGACATGGATATTATTACTATAAGACCGTATTTATTGGATTTATCGACCGTCCCAAACCCGGAAGCTGCTAGTTATCCCAATAGAGGCCACTACTATGCCTATATAAACAGGGAAAATGGCGAGCTGCTTGGATAGGGAAACCAAGTAATAAATCCAAAACGAGTTTAGGGAATCAGATTGCTCGATGCGAGTTACCCGGCCGCGGATGATTTTTTACTCCTCGATCTGAAGCAAAGCAACTAATGAGCCAACTGGTGCTGCAAAGGGAACGGAACTTAGACCTACCCTGTAGATTCGGGTGATTAGGATACCACTGAAGGATAGATTGGAACAAACGGTTTGGATCAGTGGATTCTACCGCCATGGTGACCGAATACTATGTAAGGACCCGGAACCTCGAGCCCTGAGCAGTTCTTTGCGGGATATGGTCTGGTGCGGGACACTGGTTACGCCCTCCCCCTTAAATAAGAGAAGTTACCCCAATTATCCTACTCAATGAGCGGACTCGACAATCTCACTCGTAAGCTCCCCCTTTATTTAAGCAGGTTCAAAAACCTCTCCTTTTAGTTGAGCGACTCCGTTCCTGAGCAACTTAGTTATTTTGTACCCACCAAACTGCCCCATCTTCCGAAATGGGGGCTCCCACCGGACACACGAATCATCTCCCCCAATAGGACATACTAACTAATTAGCTTTCTTACTTTATTTTATATCACGTCCCAATATGAGGAAACAGCTGTCCACCGGACAGGCAACAGTCCCAGATTACGAGAATAGCGCTTCCACCCAGAACCAGATTCCCAGAAACAGTGTTCCCAACAACAACTCCATCTTCCGAGAAAAGCACATCATTCGCAATATCACGTCCACATCATTCACAGATCACATCCCGATCAACTCCACATCTCATCTTTCCGCCTACTAAAGAAACCTGGGCTACATAATCAGTTATATCAACGGGAAATGCCTCAGGAGCGGGTCGAATAGCTTTCCTTACGAAGGAATTTCTCGAATGGAATTGTTCCAGCTGCTCATGAAACCAAGAAAGTTCGCTATGTCACGAACACCGTGGGAGGGACGCTTGTGCGAAGCCTAGCATCAACGGGATGAAGTTCTGCTTCCACTGAACACTGTCTAAATTGGCAAAATGGGCAGTGAATTTTGAACAACTTAGATGTTTGATCTTTCTGGCTAGTGGATCTTCCGTAGATTTCCCAGTTCCGCTAACACTATGATCGGGTCTGAGATCTCCTGGTTCCTTTCCCGCTATCAATTGGAAGCTTCCTTTCCTGTGGTAATCTTCCTATAAAGAAAGGTCAGTTCGTTATCGCTCAGATAAAACCTGTGAAAATAGGAAGGTGGGACTTCCCGTGTGAAATAAACTGCCCTGCCTTTCTGAAGGCAATTTACATGTACAATATTCAATTTACAGAAACCGGGGTAATTCCATTACCCTATAACCGCATTTTAAGGTCTAAGTCTGAAAGACTGATAAGCGAAGGTAGTTAGTGGGTACTTAGGCTAGTCTGCCAATCGCTGTTCTTCCCTTTACTCACCCTAAGCCCTTGCTTCCTATTGATTTTGCACCTAGTATGGAACCGGGATTGATACGGTCAAAGCTTCCGAACTAACTACTAACTGGACTGATACCCTACCCTTCATCTGAAAATAATTCATTCCCTTCCCCGCCAAAGTCCTCGACAGGTCGAGGCAAGGTACTCGCGAACAACACTAACTCGTACTGCCAGAGTTTAGTTCCTCCTATTTATCCCAAGTTGCTTCAGACTCTGGGAGTCCCTTTACCAGCTTATGAGTATTTGAAAACCTCTTCTGTCTGATAGGGCATCCTCTTCTTTATCCTTTCTGTTAAAGTAACTCATTCGTCAGAATCAATCGTCAGAAAAGAAGGCTCTCACCCTCAACCCCCCTTCTTTGGAAATTCATTCCCGCTTCATTCTTCGGTGGAATCGAATCCATTCCTTTGCTTCTCTTTCCACCCTTCCTTCGGCAATGTCCAAATCGGAAGAAAGGGGAGCTGTGTAGGAAACGAATGTCCGAGTTAATACTAACTCTCTAGGGAGTACCGACCCGGGGCCAGACAAATGTCGGGCAACGATTCCTGGTTGAAGATGAACCAATTCTTCCATTCATCAGCCGTCATAACTAAAGTAAAACTCAGTGCAGAAAACAAGAAGTGTTGATCAAAAAGTCTTTTTCGAACGGATTTGATCCTCTCTGCTCGAAGATCCAACAAAAAAGTGGGCTACGCAAAGCACTCCTTGGTTATTGATTGGGTCAGCTAACCGATCTGATGCCGAATTCCCTGCTTGGCTGACGCGTGGATCATCGGATTCAACGCGGTTGGCAGTGAAGCAACCTGTGCCCGCGGCATGAAGGGCGAAAGGCGGGTCTCCTAAGCTCTATCCATAGGTAGTAAGGTAAGTTCCATTCTGACAGCCTAGCCTGACAGCCCTCCCCTGCTGAGTTTGAGGGGAGCGTGCGTCCTAAAGTAAATAAACAAAGGCAAGTCAATCAGGACCTGACTGACTGGGGGGACCTTTATTCATACAGTCAGTTCTTCCCAACGGCTTAGAAAAGCAATAAAGTTTCTAAATAAGGGGGAGGTAGTCCCCACCAATGGCTCTAAAGTCATTTAATGGCTAGCCTTGCCGCTACATATACTTTTGTCATTATGTCTAATTCATATTTAATATATATTACAAATTCTCAGCCTTTGTTCCCTAGGCAACTTTATAAATTACAGAAGTGCTTCCGCCTTTGTCCCAATGGATTCAGCGTCAAAGCTAACCGTGTTATTTATGTTGCCCCAGTTCCGTAATTCCGTGCCCCATCCATGCCGACCGTGTTGATTCAATGGGTTCTGTTCGGCGGCGTCAACTTAAGGAACTCCATAAATATATTGTATGGTGTATAATTCGGCTATATTCCACTGACTTCCCCTAAGCTACTCCGTTGATCAAATGGGAATAAGCAATGGCAATGGCAATAATACTACAGTGACCCAATGGGAATAATCATAGGGAATAATCTTACAGAGGGGGTTATTCCTTACAGAGACATATACTCCTACAGAGACACAGATAGTAGAGTACTCACAGAAGGAAGGCATATATAGGTAGGTTACATGATGAAGGTTACACGATGATGAGGTGAGATGAGGTTTCCGCAAGAGAAGGGTTCCACAATAAGAAAAGGTTAAACAATGAGGTAGGTTACGCGTTGAGGTTCTATTAGGTTAAGTTACACGATGAAGGTTACGCAATGCATGATGTTACACGATTGAGGTACCATGCTTTACGTCCAATGAGGTTTTCACAATGCATGTCGAGTTCGATGTTTATTGGCCCGGGAGCAGGGCACGGATACCACCTACGCGGCGATTTAAAGCTGAACGATACGGAACAGGGCTCCTCCCTCACCTATTCCCGCCTTCCCTTTTCACTTACCCTGACGGAACACAGTTTCTACAGAGCTGAACCAAAACACCTTTCAGAGACAGGACAGCAGATCTTCCCAACAGCACTACCCCATTATACACGTTCACCCCTAACCACCACATGCCACATTCCCAACACGGGAAGAAGGTACGGGACAGTACGGGTTACTTAGGTGAGTCAGTGAGTCAGCCAGCCAGCCCCCCACCCAAGCAGCAATAGGCCCGTCATCGGCTAAATAAAAAAGATATCTATTCTTTTGGAGAGAGGGGGAGGCCGTTCAATCTTCCAATAAAAAAAGAGAATGAGTTGCGCGTTATACCTGTGACTTATAATTTAGGGAAGTAGTGCTAGTCGGTCCCAAGTATTCCTTACGAGAGAGGGTGTGGGAAGGCCTTTTGATAGGCTTTCAATTGGATATAGAGAGTAATGATAAGCTTCCCGATTCATTCGTTCTGTCAAGATTCCATCGTTCGTTCGTTCCTTTGCGAAGGCCTACTATTTCTTTTATTTCTGGCCATGCCTTCATGCGTAGCTTGCCAAAGGGTTAGTCCTCGCCTCATGACTTGCTTTTATAGTGAATCGTATAATAATTGCATTAGATTTCCTCTCTGATATTTCCACCAAAATAAGACCAATTGACGCGAGATGTATTCCGCTCAAACTACAGAGTGGCGACGTGACAACTATTGAAAGGTCGGCTAGCAGCACTGACTGGAGGGATTCAAATCCTTAACGTTCAGGTTGGAACACACCTTATTTGAATCTTTTTCTAAAGAAGCGCTCTTAGTTCAGTTCGGTAGAACGTAGGTCTCCAAAACCTAA
>Ga0233342_1000182_pt1 | contig 19459 bp, 17 predicted proteins | sample GEONDECOMP273_FD_180706 | JGI IMG/M metagenome (GOLD analysis project Ga0233342, IMG submission 180706) | Leaf litter microbial communities from Shasta-Trinity National Forest, California, United States - GEON-DECOMP-273 | ecosystem: Environmental > Terrestrial > Plant litter > Unclassified...
TTTCAGGCATTTCTTTACAATGTACAGGCCTCTCCATAGGGGAACGAATTTCCCAGGTCCGTTTTCGGTGTCCTTGGCGGCGTCAAAGACTAAGACCAGATCGTCAGGTTGGAAAGTACGGGGGTGAACATGCGGGTCAAAGTAGGCTTTAGACCATTTATTGAGGGCCTCGTTGTTTTGGAGTGAGGTGCGGCGGTCCTCGTCTAACTACTCGAGGGCAATGAGACGGTGTTCGACCTCTGAAGTGTTGGGGAGGATGTCCAGGGCAGCATGGAGGGTAGGGATTTCACACTCGATAGGTAGCACAGCTTCGAGACGCCATGAATGAGGTGGAAGGGATTCAATCTGGTGGCAGATTTAGTGGTGGTGCGATAGGCCCAGAGTGCGGAAAAAAACATATATAGAGTTGGTCTTATGGCGGTCTACCATGCGCTGGAGCATGGTCTTGAGGACACGGTTGACTGCTTCGACCTGGCCGTTGAATTGGAAGTAATATGGGGAGGTGAGGTCGTGGCGAAAGCCAAAAAAGCGGGATAAGTCTTCGAACGAGTAGCTCTCGAAGTGGGTGTCGTTATCAGATACAAGCTGCCTTGGGACGCCAAAGTGTTAAATAACATGATTAAAGAAGAATCGGACCACCATTTTGGCAGTGTTGTTGAAGGTGGGCATGGCCTTAACCCATTTCGTTTATCGACTCATTGATTTAGCTTTTCAAAAGTATCAATAATTGTAAAGGTATAATCGGTTCCACTAGCTCATATTATTAAAGCAGATGGATGGGGAAGGAAAGTCTTGATTGAACACCTACTACCTTATACCGTGCAAGTTGAATATAATCTGGTTGAACTAGATCATATTATTAAAGCAGATGGTAAAGTGAGTGCTCAAGAGATCAATGAGATCACTAAGTAGAATCAGAATAGGAAACTACTAAGATATAAGAGCAAACAGACTTCCCGGTTAATCAATTGAAAAGCCTTTTCAAACTGCTGGAAAGGCAAATAGCGGAGATCATGGCAATATTCAGACGTTAGTGTTGCCGCTTCCCGGACCTAGCCAGTCGCTGAGACCGAGGTAAAACGTAGCCCATTGTACGCATCTAATATACATATTCGATTCGGATGTAACGCATATGCCACGCCAAGCTTCTCAGTCACCAGCTAGTGGTGTTTTCGCGGTTCTTATCAGAGTCAAAAAAGTGTGGTGTTTCAATCTTTGATACCCACCCGTAAACCCCTGAAATATTGATAACCTTCATATTTGTTTGCGTGCGATAAATTGCCCTCATTCTTTTGTTTTGCTCCGATCGGAACTATTCCGAATTTGCGGCAAGTCCTAGCATTAGTATGAGTTCGTTGACCGCGTAAGGGCAATCCATCTTGATGACGAATTCCACGATAACAAGAAATAGGAATTAATCGTTCGATGTCTGCTCGTTTTCCCCTCTTCAATTCCCAATGAACAACATGATCTTGACCTATTATTCGTTCAATTTGGTCGATCTGAGACTTAGTTGACTCATTCACCTTTCTTTTCTCACTTATACCTAATCGATAACGAACCTGAGTGGCTTCTTTAGGTCCAATTCCACCAATTTCGGTTGGGGCAATTCTTACTTGTTCATTGGGAACTAATCTCGCTCCTAAGATATGTGACATTATTGATTGATTCTTTTCCTGGTCCTGCCGGCTGGAATCATGAATAGGTTCGCTCTTATCCGATCCGAATATTATTTTCAATCGAGTCATAGGGTTTTAACGCTCGATCTCCTGCAGGGATAATCGAGGGCAAAATGGTGCTCGACATGGAAGCAAGCCACGTTCGACTTGCATGTGTTAAGCATATAGCTAGCGTTCGTTCTGAGCCAGGATCAAACTCTTGTTTTTGAGTATGATGCTAAGTGTGATATAGATTTATTTGGAGCGCAGATATCTAGAACAGATTCTATTGAACGAACAAGTGGACAAAGCTGCTGCGTATTATATATGTAATTACGCTTTTTGATAGGCGTACTTATATCAGTCATAACAATTGGTGATTTATTATTGATTCATCGATTGAGAGAAATCCAATCTTGCCAAGAAAGCCCGAAGACTTCTTGACGAAATGGGAGAAAAAATATATTGGCGAAACTTCTTCCATTTCTTCCAGTTATTCCAGTCGCATATTTATATACGTAATTACGCTCTCAAATAATTGCTCGAATAATAGTTAGTTGTCGTCTCAAATGCGCATATAACGTTAGTTCTTCCAGTCATTATTTTTTTGAGTTTCAGATATCAGAGCGGGCTTTTACCATGTCTCCCGAAAAAGATCAGTACATATGGCATAAGACGATTTCACGTATCGAGGTCAGTATGGGATCGGGTGTTTTTCCCGTCTTACAATGATGCCCGCCCGGGATGACATTTCAGATCTTCGTGCCGGGCTATTCCTGTGTGGATAGCGCTGCTGCTATTATATATGTAATGACACTTATTTATATACGTAATATTGCTAATAATTGATAAAATAAATGATAAACATTTACTCTAATAATAGTTAGTTGTCGCGTCAAATGCGTATGCATATTTAGTTAGTTTTTCCAGTCAGTCGTTATTAATATACGGACAATTATTATTAAAACGCATGCATCGAATCTAATTATTCCTCCCACCCCAATCTAATATTATAATGTCAACACATGTATGAACAAATGCTAACGGATCGATCTTCTTCAGTGTTGAGTTGAGCCCTCTATCATTAATGGTTACTAATTAAAGGTCGTTGATCCGGGATTAGGACGGGGGAAAATGCTGTGCTTCTTTCACTAACGCGTGTTCCTTCTCCATGTGTTCGGGCCATGATCTATGGTATTCGGGTGGCTCACTCATTATCTGTGTTCAAGCAGCGAACTAGACTAAGCTTGGGCCCATCCGGCAGCCGATCCAAGGGATGTGGAGCCCTTATCCTCCCACTGAAAGGAAGGTGTAACCCAAAGGTCTCGGGTGTTTCCGGATTAACAAAGCCAACCCACCTTAAAAAAATAGAGAAGGGGGTTAGAAATGGAATGCTTCCCCGCCTGTCTCTCTCCATTTAATGTAAAAGCCTCTTCATTCCCACCCGCCCGATGGAATGGAAGTATTGGGACAGGCAGATCAATATTGCTCATGCTCCAATAAAGATTTTCTGGACCGGTTTCTAAACCTGGACTCGTTAGTGTAAGTGTAGCTGGAAAATAAATAGGGGCCGTATACCATTAGAGTAAAGTCAATGCAGCGCCGGCAGATGGATTTGCTCATTGGAACGCGAACTGCAAGACCTGCTAGTGATAACCGCTCCTTAGTAACGCCCTTAATCATGAGTTTGGAAATGGAACTCGAATAGGAACTCGAATCGCTCTTTGGCCCAGCCGATCCAAGGTGCGTGCACCTACTATTAGCCCAACACAGAAGAAATAGAGGTTTGCTTTAGCGCGCGCAGAGGGATTCTTATGCCCCACCTCAGTCCCACCTTACTGGACCTACTCTCCCAAGCATTCATTAGGTTGTGCGGGTCAACTATCACGTATCACAAGCAATCTCAGCAGTTGGTCCTTTATATTATTTTATAAGGGGTTTTTGCCATTAAAGTTGGTGAACCCCCCTTATAAAATAATAATAAGGGAACCGGCTTTCCCTTTCTAGATAATAACTCGGTGTTTTGGACCTTATTAAATAGATGAGTGGGATGAACTGGTTGTTGCAGTAATGTCCCCCTGCCTGTTATTTTTCACCCGAGTATAAGGTCCATTCATTCTCTATTGACCAAGTAACAAAAAAGGCAAGTGATATGCCCGATATGGTCTAGCGGTGTATATATATCGGTTATTCAGCGTTAGTTGGTTGGCTTATACGAGCGAAATATGAAAAATGATTATTTCCCCAATATAGAGTGGTTGAAAGGCAAGTCAGAAGGCAGGCGTGATTAGGCAGATTTATTATTTATAGGTCCTGCAATATATACAAGGTTATACCTCCTTTCCTGGCCTTCTTTCCTTGAAGTGGTAAATTCAGTAGTTAAAGGTGGCGTATCAAGATGATAGAGAGTGCGAACGTGGTCTATCAGGATGGTAATTCTACGCCTTGAGACCAGGTAATTGTTAAAGTTCAAACGCTTTTCAAAGTGGTAAATTCAGTAGTTAAAGGTGGCCTTACCAAAGTGGTAATCGGGGGAGAGTGTGAAGGTAGCCTGGGATGGTACATCAATTCTACTAAGAGTTTGCTATTGTAATTAAATGTTATTGTGATTCAAAACCTATGCTTTACCATCGCAGTTCGTTATAGTGAAATGTAATCTTTCCCTCCTAGATTCCATCGCAGTTAAAAGTTTTATGCTTGAGAAATAATGCCAATCTATGAAAGAAAGAATAAGGCAAGGACATAAAGAATAAATATGCAAGTGCTCATGTATTATCTCCGAAAAAGTTCGGTGATAAAACGCGGCGATAACGAGCCAGCGATATATAAAAAAGGAAACTTCTTATGTAACTCTAAATAGTGTCGCCGTTCTATTAGGGAAAGTTGCATTTTACCTCCTATTTTCATCGCCGTTCAGAGCATTCCTTAAGCAAGCCATATAAGTCTGTATACAGAATAAGCCCTATGGACACTTGCCTTAGTTAGAGTCTAAGCACTTAGTTAGTAGCCGGGCTGCCTTGGTATAGCCTTTAAGATACTATCTTAATCCATTACTGTATTTGCATGAATCCCGTATTAAGCTTTGAGTTAAAGCCCTACTAGTCTAGTACAGTAAGAGCCCTCCAGCCCTGAGAAGATAAGTAAATGTTATTACCAAATACCCCAACCCGGTCAAGGCAGGAGTAGTTCCAGATTCTCTAGTTTCCATTCGAGAGCTAACAGTATATGTAGCAATTTAAGTGGCTGTCAATTATATTTTAGAACATACATAACAGAAAACCTGGAAGCAGTTTACCCCACAGAGGAAGAAGTAGAGGTAGCACCTCTTCCAATAACTAGGAACTCAAACGGGAACTAGATATGCAAGCGCTCTGCAACGGCCTCTGCTACTGATGGCTAATTTATACCTTTGCTGATGGTGACTCAGATGCCTTGCAGGAACCCGTCCTAAAAGGCCAGTGAGTATCTCAATGTGAGGTGTCATAATGTGTAAGAGAGGTGTAAGGGAATATATAACAGACATATGAGAATATGTCATATTTAATAGGTGTAAGTAATATTTTATAAGGTAATGAAGACTTGGCATGGAAGAATCCCACCAAAGTTAGCAAATTGGGGAATAGCCCAAAGTTTCATGGGTTTAACCCATAGTTGTATTCATATGTACCTTGTGCGGCAATTCAATTAATGGGATAGTTTATTGAGGTTTCTCTCTCATTTCTCCTTCCTTGTGCTATGCTAGAATATTATGGACACCGTCACGCCAATAGACAAGGGATGAAGCCCTCTAGCTCTGCACCCTGAACTATTATCCATCCCCATAAGTGGCTCAATCCCCGTATTTCGGCTAGCTTTGCTGTTTCACTATAGAATCGACCCCGAAATTGGATCTATTCGCTCAAACCCCGTGTTTTGGACAGCAAGGGCTTTTCCCTAGAGAAGTTGCCCCAAAATTCTATCAATTTCCTCTCCCTTATGGTCGAGCCTGCTTACGCATCCTCAAACCCCGATATTTTGACAGCTTGGCTGTAGAGATAGAGAATCAGGCACCCGTTACACTTAGCTGTATATCACACTCACTCACTCACACAGGCTGGGGAAAGAAATACAACCCATTGGCGGATTAAGCTTCAGTGCCGTACATACTATATCTAGCGCTTGGCTTTAGAGAGAGACCCTTAACACTTAGCTGTTGACCTACCCTTTTAGCACTCGGCTGTAGATAGAGAGAATCCAGGTAAGGCAGTCCAGTAAGTTGGTTGGCCTTTACACTTTGCTGTAGAGAGAGAATCAGGCAGATGACCTCCCTCCGCTTCAGTATGTGTGGGCTGTTGATAGAGAGAGAATAGAAGGCAGGCAGTCCAGTAAGTTGGTTGGCCCTTTACACAAAAACAGGTAGGTGGATTCCTAGAATGGGGTGGATTCTAATTGAATCCTCATATAAGCAAGCCGTCTGCCCTTCCAAGATTGTCTGGCAGTAGTTCCTCCTTAATTCAATAAGGGAGTTCCGAGGACAAGTTCCCTATATAAGCAAGTTCCCACCCATTATTTCTTTTTATCGCTTCCCCCAACCCCCTCTCATTTGGTTTGTACAAGAAAAGCCTGCCAATATGACCACCCGAGAATAAGCCCAGTCATCCAGTAGAGTGATATGCAACGACTTACAGCGGTACGCAAATATCTGAGTACAATATTGGGGAATTATCAGACACTCTTTTCTAACTCCCCGAAGCATTTTATGGTTGGAGCACATCTATGGATTAGTTTCAGTGCTTGAATAAGGGTTGGCTCCCGGTACTTTATTAATCATAATGAAATGACTTGCAATGACCACTGTAATGATGGGAAAGTAAGTTCCCCTTACCACTTAGTCTGGTTAGGCTGTACCTTTAACATAGGGAGAATGCTTTCCGCTCCACTTAGCTGTTTGGTTAGTCATACCTTTATAGGAACAATGGATCTATATATAAAGTAAATAAGTATATAGGGGATATAAGCATGGGCTGTAGTGCCACCTACAGGGAGGGGTTACAAGCTTCAATTGATGAGTTACCCAAATATTACATTTGTATGTCTATGCCTGGTCAGTCGAATCGTAATGCCCGGAAACAACAATAATGGATCGGGATATGACTGCCCTTGAATGTCCTCTTCCTCTAGGTCTATAAACATAGGCATGGTATGGTTCCAATCGCTCAGTCACAGGTGAATCATCACATTTTGCTAATTCCATAAATTGCAAGTTACTCATACTTACCCGGGCAACTGGTTCTGGTTTCCCAATTTCTTCAATCTTATTAGCCTAGGGTTTTTCCCCTCCAATACTTGGGTTAGCTAGGAAGGGCGGGGAACTACGGAGAATATAAAACTGGTCCTAATCTAACTTGAATTGCAATTGGTGCTGATCAGCCAAAGACATAGACGGGAGGTCTAATTGGATTTGAGAATGATCGCGCATCAATAGTTGGGGAGTATAAAATAGTAGTTGGGGAGCATTGACACTACTACTAAATTAGGTCAAATAAATGAGCTTTCCCGAACGAGGCATTCTTTACTGAATGAGCTGGCAATCCTTCTATTCATATAGATAAAGACCCAACTAGGTACGTTAGGAGCAGACCAGATCCGTAAGAAGCAAAGAAAGGGTTAGGGGCAGCTAATCTATCTGCTTTAAGCTCGACCAATCGTTCATTGAAAATAGAGGTAGGGTGATGAAACCGGTCATTCAATAGAATGGATTTTTTATACTGTAACTTGATGGAGAAGGAGAACACTTCTTGCTTAGCCTAGTTTTTATGTTTAGAACATACTTCGCTTGAGCCTAGTGGAGTTACGAAGGAGAAAAGCTCAGTGAAGTAATACTTTCTTTACCTGCTGGGTCTGGCCAGAGGAAGAGGATAGGGATAGTTCGCAAGTATGGAATGCATTTCTTTTTATTATTCCCAACACTGGAAGGGGTTCAGTTTTTTAACCCGCTTCTTATTTGTCGGTAGTAAGAGTAGTATATGCATAACCATCAATATTAGGTGCTTCAATGCTTAGGGGCTTCAATGCCTGCAATAGCAGCAGTAGCCATGGAATATGGTACTAATTATCCGTAATAATGGTCTAAATGTGTCCTCGGATAGGATATTCTTGTCCCTCACAACAAATAGACTATGTTACCTCAACACGGCGGAATTGGTATCAGGTGCAGCAGAATACACAAATATGAGGATTTGGGTTGATAGCAGTATTCTACTCCTCCTCCCTGCTAGTATAGTGGTTAGTCCATCTGTTCCCAATAGTAAATTCCTCTATAATCTGGGCCCATATTTGTGGTTTTTATTAGCAAATAATATCATTTCGTGACGTTTCTCTATGATAGCTGGGATGCAATCATTTGCTTTGAGCTTGAACGCCCTGCATCCGCTATAATGTTTTGCAATAAGAAGATAGGCCAGGGAGAGCACATATATATATTGGTATTCCGGTAGGGGATTGAAACAACATTCAGGGAGGCCCATACAATTTATATTGAGCGATGCAAGGAAATGAATTGCTTGCTTTTTATACTTGCCAACCCTTCGTGTTTAAGGCAGCCAGGGTTGGACGAGAGAAAACGGCCCCTCTCCCCTTCTTTGGCGAGCGGGCCCTGGTCTTTTTTCCAGTGGGACTGCCTACTTCAGGAGATGGCAGTAGTGGTTGGGAACGCCTTTCTTGAAAGGTGGATTAGCTTATAAGCTTGCATTATATATATATGTTATTATACAACAATGGGCTCAAAAACTTCTGATGTTGCACCATCATTTATTTATTCATTAGCAACGAGCTCTTCTCCTAGCGTATCAACATAAGTAATGCATGATCATTCCTAGAATGTTCCGAAGCGTTCAGCCAAGCTGATTAGCCTAGTTTATTATCCAAGCCCAGCTATTGCATCTACTCTTGGATTGATTAACGGCTGGCTACACTAGTACTGACATCGCCACCTGGGTCGAGATCTGAGGTTGTTGGCAGACCTCCGGAACCCCTAACTTTAGAAATAAAAATGCGTTCTATCGCCTTTTTGGGGTCAACCGTTTTATATCGACTGTGTTTCCAACCTGGATTTTTTTTTTAATAGCAACAATGACATGTCCTGAAGCCCTCCTCTAAAAAAAGAATTACCCACCCAAAAGAAGGGTTTCACCTTCTTTCCAACCATGGCTATCATTGTACGAATTGTTTACTCCTTTATTAGTACCAATTAGACCGAGCTCGTAGGCGAAAGATACCTTCCTTTGCAATACTCCTGTCGGCGGGATCAGCCAGTGCCCCCGTGTGTAAGGCCCTTTCCTCAAAGAGGTCGAATGGTTCCTGTCCCATTCATACTACTGTTGGCTTATGTGGTATGTCTAGCGGATGGTGAATCCTACCCAGGATCGGAATTGGATATTTCCTCGGTTTCCGAGAAGTGTCTTAATGGGTATCCGACCGCCCTCTAGCATGTATGATGGCTATCGTGGCCTTCCGTTCCACCAGATATCATGATTATCCCTATTGCGTGCCTCTATTGGTTTCTTCAATTCCTCCTATTCACGTTGCTGCCGTGGCCAACACAGGATATTACTCTAACTCGTTGTTACCACGCGCGTGTCATCAGTGCAAATTTCGAAATCATCTTATGCATAACTCTTCACTCTGCTTGGGAAGTGTTCCGAGTAGCACGAATATCCTATGAAGGGGTCGATCGCTTCGCCAATGGGACAGCTAACTACGAAATGTCAGGAGTTAGGGGGGGCTAGCGACTCCGAGGGAAGGGGTGAATAGACCACGAGCAGCACGCTTGCTTCGGAGGGGATCCGCAAGGCTTTAGCCCAAGACTTATTGGAAAGGTAATGAACTATGAGGCGGTGTTGACCCTGCAATAGCTCCCTACCTATACCGCTGCCGGTGCTTTATCAGATGCTGAGCCCACTAGTTCGATGCATCAAACCGCTACCTCTCCCACCCCTTCCTCCGATGCCGGCTATCGATCTGGAGAAGATGCAGGAAATACAATTTGGAGTGCTGTCAGCTCATATAGATTTCCATCTGCACATGTACCTGGACTTTCTTCCATAAATGGCTCCGCGGATCTCCATCTGTACCTAGATTCGCCACTGGCTTCTCACTCGTGGCAAGGCTTTTGATCGTAAGTAGAAGCAGGGCCGGACGAGGCTAACTTCCCTCCCCCGACCAATCGGACGTCCGGGAGAGCGAGGCGTCGTGTATATTCATTCGATTCCGATCAGCAACTGAGTGAATCCGTCTCCATTGGCTAAAGTTCGCGAAGTAGAAGCAATGTTCATATGAAATTATTCCCTCCCTCGCGGGCATACGGAGATCAAATCATTTCTGGCGGTCGGGCAGAGATCTATTTTCTGTAGCGGGAGGAAAGCCCTTACTAGATAGGGCAATCCGAGGCATCGGTTTACGACATCGGCATAACAGGGAAATGGGAAGGTTTGATAAAGGGTAGTAGGTGTAGGTCTTTCCAGCCGTATTCATTAATGCAATGGAACTCCAAAACTTGAAGAACTGGCCTTGGAAGGAAATATTTATTCAAATCATAATCTTTCAGAAGCTGGCATCGCTAGTTGACTCCTCCTCGTCGACGGCCAGCAGTTGCCGGACTAGCTAAGACAAGGCAGCTAGGCTGAAGGCAAGGTCGGATAGGTAGATTATCGGGAATGGACGGCTTCTCATGCATACAGTTTTTTTTCCCGCCGCACTAATATAAGGTATTACGGGCGGTATCCACCGATACGTCCGGCTCATCCACAGCTCTCTCTTCCGAGCCCCCTATGTTGTAAGTGGTTGGGGCTGCTTCCCCTTCGTCCAATACCGGCTGCTCTTATTCTCATCGAGATGACCATGTCACGATCAGAATAATAAAGGAAGTTCGCTGGGTAACTCCCAGAGGATGTCCCCGGGAAACTTCCCCCAAAAACCAAGCGTTTCAATATACAAGCCCGCTCGGGGAAATTCGGCAATTAGCTCTTGCCGATATCTCTCCATATACTCTTCCACTTGCTGCAGAACGAGAGCCCTTATCTTCTCTTCTTCTTTCTTTCTTTTTATTACTTGCTTGCTTTCTTATGTTTTCCAATTAGCCGCTATTCCACTCTGGTTGGCTACCTGTCCCTGGTGGAATGAAATTCAGCCAAGTTTCTAGTACAGGATAATTCTGGTTTGCTTTGCTAAACGGAGAAGTTCTTCTTTCTGAACAGCTTTCCCTTTGTCTTTGGCTCTAGCCTCAGATCTGAGCATGTCCTCTGCGGCTATCTCCACTTTGCACCTAGGGCAACATCTTCCTTTTAAAAGGATTATTTGTTGCTCCTCTCTGAGCTGCTTCAGAGGGAGCTGAGCATCCCACAGCTGCTTTTCTAGGGTTTCCATGCTAGAAGGTAGCTCTTGCACTTGCCGTTTTCCTTCGGCCTTGGCTTGCTTGCTGGTCTGTTCGTCTTTCTGGATATTTTATTCAGGTCGGTCTGCCCTTTTCAAATTGACCCCAATCATACTTGTGGAGACGTTGAGTGGGAAAGGTTGTTTATCGACCTGCATGATCTCTTTGTTCTTCTCAGGGAACATAAGCACTTTCTTGTCAATGTGTTCCTAAATGACATTGCGAAATATCACACAATTTTTAGTAGAGTGCTTAATAGAATCATGATATTTGCAATACATTTTCCCTTTAGTGGCCTCGGCCTTAGGCAAGAAATGGCCTTCAGGGAATTTAATCATTCGGTCTTTGTTCAATTGATCGAAGATTTGTTCAGTTCTGTTAACATCAAATGAATAATTCCTAACGGTCTCAAATATATTTATCTTGTGGTCACCAAAAGGCGTTGGAAGAGGAGCAGTTGGTGCGTGAGGGACCTGTATCAGAGCTTTACACTCATATGGTTTTTTCATAACCACTTCGGCCCCTGGGTTGATCGGAATGAGGGAAGTGCACTTTCTGAACTTTCCACTTTAGGAAAGCTAACTTCTACAAAAGGGATCGTTGCGGGACTTAACCCAGCATCTTACGGCACCTACCTTTTGGGGGCTTTAGAGCATCTATCTTACTGCTCTTCCCATCTTTCAATAAGGAAATCCAATGCAACCGCCTATTGATCCCAACGCGCTTGAGGGTAAATAAAATACTATAAATAATAGCCCCTTAGGGGATGTGTTCCCACGCTGTAGCGAAGGAGTTGCACACTCAGAAGTTTCGCTTGTTCCAAAAGCTGTTCAATAACGTCAGTTAGCAATCCAATGTAGTTCTAGGTGAGGAGTTCTAAGCGAAGAGTGCCCCCGCCACTGAAGGACTGGGAAGCCCAGAGTATGAAAAGAAGCATACACCCCAAGATCCGAAGTTGGGGCCTGGAGCCAAAGAAAGACTCCGCAATTGCCCCTGCTTTCAATGCTTTTTGAGTGAGATTGTCATGGCGCAAAAGCAGCCCAAGCGAGACCATAGGTTGTATTAGGTTGTATGTTGAAAGGAGTCACTTTCCTTGCTTGTAGTTGTGAGTAGTTCTATTAGTCGAGATTTTCTTGGTGTTAATTTTATCTCAAACGGAGAGTCGCGACAGATGGCAATCTATTGATGACTTTCATAGAATCAAGGAAAGCAAAGAGAGCATGGGCTCTCACAAGAAGACCAGAAAGCCCTAGGAATTATAGTCCAGTAGCAAAACCAAAGCCCTTGGAATCTCGACCAGACGAAGGAACTTTAATTGTTTATTCAGAAAGATATATTCTTTCAAAAGGGCGTGAGCTTAAGCTCCTGCTCGCTCTAAGCGGTCAATCTCCTAAGAAATTAACAACTGGCGTGAAATGAATTGGTGAGGAATCGGATACTCAAGTTATTAACCGGCGGTAACCTGCGGCTCAATCCGAATAGTCAAGGCTCTAAGACTGATGTATGGAGTTAGCATAGAAGAGGTAGAGGTAATTTGGCAATCAAACCCCTGGCCAGCTTTCTGTGCCCCATCTGTACCTGTAGCTTTATCAGGATGAGATGTACCGAGAGAGATAGTGTACTCTGTTTTTACTTTGATAAAAAGATGGGTAGTTTTATTCAGTACTTTTAGATTACGGCATGTATTGACCTGCTAGCCAAGACAAGTACTATCAGTGTAAAGAAGAAGGGCCGATGAGATAGCAATACTTCCCTGGGTCTGAGATTGACTAGCCTCCAAATATTTAGCCTCCATTGCTCGTCAAGTCCTGCACCACACAAGCAGAGGAGGAGATTTGTGCTCGAACTCTATATTCTGAATTTGAATATTGATAGGGATCCAATATGAGTTCTGTCCTTCATATAGAGACTTATAATATAATGACTTCTCTCCGTAATGGACTTCCTTTCGTTCATTCAAGAGCACCTCTCGAGATAGGATAGATGATTTGAGAAAGATTTAATGGATATGCTTCATAATCTGCACTGTCCCCGTTCAGGGGGTTTCAGGGGGAATTAGGGGGTACGGGGGGAGGAGAGAAAGAACGCATGCATGGAGATTCTGTCTGTCGGAGGAGATATTCCACGTGATCCCCGAAAGGTAAAGCTGTACCTGTAGCTGGATTGAGTCCTTGAGACATCCTATGCCTAATGGCAATAGTACGGTCTTACTTCTTAGCAACGAAGCTGGTTCGAACTGACTAACGACATGGTAAACTTCTTCAAGTAAAGCAAGAATCTTTGTTTGCCCAGCATCCGAAGCATCGACAGAAAGAGAATGATATTCATACCAAAGTAGCAGCTACAGCTATACAAAAAAAAGACTGGAAAAAAAGAAAAGGGGTTCAAGGAGCTAACCAATAGCCGAAGAATCTGAAAAGGAAGACCACCTTTCGCGAAACCAAAGATGGAAAGCATGCTTCTTCTCCATATAGATGAGCAATGGAGCTAGTGTGGGTTATCCCTCTTTTATTTATTCATTGCCGTAACAACTATTATTAGATAGTCGAGTTGAAAGGTGAAAGCGCCTTTTTCTATCTATAAGAAAGGAAAGGTTTAAAATGAAGTACCTGAGTCAGCCTATTTTGCTAACCCTCAGCCGCTTGAGTGAGGGTGACGGTCTTCGGGCTCATGGGCCTAGGGCCATTTCAAGGATCAAATGGGGAAGTGGATAGAGAACATTACGCAAATGTACAATCGCACAAGCATATCAATATGAATTCTTAATATTACTAATAAAACGATTACAAAAATACCAATGCTGAATGATTCTTTCTTTCCTCGACGAGGCCACGGGGCAAGGCATTATGGCTTTTGTCGGAGTCTCATGGCAGCTAAGAGGAGACCAAGAATTTCTTGCTCACATACGAAATTCTGGAGTATAGTCTGGTGAGCACAATTCTCAGTATCGTCCGGGAGCTCGTCCCTTAATAGGAGGCAAAAGAAAGCTGTTGATGAGGGAACATCTTTCAAATACTTTAAATTCTACTCAAAATATTCAGTTTGCTCTTTTTCTGGGCGTGGAGCAATATGGGCACTGGGGTAAATCAATCTGCTCGCAGCTCCTGTCTGTCTGCTATGATGGGTGAAGAAGAAGGTTCCCTCCCAAGTTCAGAGGTATTGGGAATGGAATTGATTGAAGGTTATTGAGACGGATCCCCCAGAGTACTTCCCTCATAAGGCGGTATGATCACAACGTCTGACTTAGCCAACAGGGGAGGGTTTTGTGGCCATGGATGTAGGGCAGAATGGGAAGGCTAGTTACAATTGGAAGTTTAATAGTCTTTCCTTCGACCCTCGTGTTAATGATTTCGGCAATAATAGAATAAGGAGTCTACTCCTCCCCCCGGATACTAATAGGCGCTATCTTTTGTCTGAAGGAGCGTGAATCCGCCTCTTCACTCCTTTATGAATTTCTCTAATTGTTAAATATGATTGATAAAGAAAAAGACCAATATTATAAAGGCAAGAAACCCATTGTACATTTGTCTTTCTTTCGGCCTTACTCGTAAAGAGCTGAACGAGATGGTTTTGTTTTGACCTGTTATTCGCGAAGGTGGTTTACGCGAGAGTGACCAGAAAAAATCGGGTTCAAATATTGACCCAGAAAACAAGCTATGCAGAGTCAAGATCAGAACTGTGGAGCGAGCACATGATTGAAATCCCTTACACCAAGTTGCATAAGGAGAGTCTCATCCCTACTGTTAGTAAGGAATTGCGGGTTGACAACCCCGGATCTGATACCTGGAGCGGAGTTCTTCCTTTTTCTTTAGCTTTAGGAAGTTGCTAACTAATAAGTGGAAGGAGTCTTCGTCTCTTACCTTCTCTGTCCTTTTAGCCTGTGTAGATCAAGGCGAGTGGATCTTGCAACTGGCTCTTACGGTAGAAGTCAACCAAAGGGATAGCACATAAAAAGAAGGCCACAATCAAAGGGATGTGCAGGAGAACCCTTACCATTATGTTACCTAGCCAAACCCGCCCCACCTCATGTGCCAAATCGATACAAGGGTAACGACGACGTATGCGCCCACTTCTACTCCTTCTGTGGCGAACATCATTGATCAAGCAGTAATTGTGGATGACTTTGATGACATTTCTCGACCTGAATCAGAGTTCTACTTAGTAGATCCAGTCGTTTGCTAAGCTTCCTGCTTTACGGGGGAATGGAGGTAGGCTATAAGGCGTTGAGCTATTCTTGGAATCAAGGTTGTCTCACTCAACCAAAGAGGAAAGGGGGCCAGGGGCTATTAGTATCGCTCTGCGTTAGGGGGCTATCTGCCTTCCTTCTTATATAAGACATTTTCGAGCGGAAGCCATCTGATCAGCTCCGCGTAGGCGTTTATCAGACCATTTATCCACCCCCCCCCATAGCACACCTTTAGAGTAATAATACCTTTCAGTCTATTGCAACCAAAGCATTTATATAACCCTTCCCAGTCCAGTAAGAATCAGAATCAGTCCCTTCAGTCAGCCCTTACCATTGACCAGTCCCAGTTCAGTCCCAAGCAGCTTAAGTCTGTCAGTAAGAATCAGTCCCAGTCAGCTTCTCCCATGTTAGCCCAGTCAGCTTCTTATAGCCAGTTCAGTAACAATCAGTAGCAGTTGCAGTTGTTGCCGTAGCGAGCAGTAGTAGACATAGCACGTCCGTTAGCTGGTAAACGAATGAAGGGCCTTGCACACCTCATCTGGATAGGCAGGAGCTAGAATGAAAGCACCATTGCTGCGGTGAAAGGGGTGGAAGTGTGGACTTGCCATGGAAAGGTAATAAAGTTACATGTATATATGCATCATATAGTAATAGGTTGTAGTATATAGTATATATATGCAGTATAATATGTTTTGTTGATGTATATAAAATACTTATTTCCATGGCCTTCCGGACTAAAGATACCACCGATCTGGTAAGATAGACATTGAAAAACCTCCAGGGCTGCTACCGTCGCAACCGCTGCGTCTTGTAGGATTCCCAGTGGGGCCAAATTTGATGCGCTCTTAAATGGGCGTATTAGCATTACGTCGTAGATTAGGCCCATGGTTAGGGTGCCCTGCGGGGCGCGATGCAAACAACTGATGAGGAAATCTTTTATTTAGGAGGCCCGGCCCTGCGAGGCTAACAAGCATTCTACCACTATTGAAGAGCCTTTTATATGGGTGGGAAAGGTGGTTGAGGGGGCATGCCGACATTGTATAGTAAGCGGCTTTAGGCAGGTTCAACGTATGCATGCCGATATCGTATATGAGCACTAGTTTGTAGTAGATCCGGCTAGGTCCGGTTCATGACCACTTCTCTATGTGGATATCATATATGTCTGAAGTAGGGACCTTACGTCAACCTAGGGAGAATGGAGCTTAGTTAGATCTGACTTGCACCAAGGCTTTCACTCGTAGGCTTTCACTCTTATTGAACTCTGGGGCTATGCCATTAAACCAATAGAGCTCTGGGAGACCCCCTCTTCTGGGGCTTTGTCTAGGCCTTATAGGCATGGAGATGCAAGTACAAATGCAACGTAGAGGTGTGAGCAGCTATTCTAGTAAGATGTTGTAGTAGGTTGTTCATGGCCAGTAGGCACCATAGCGGAGTAGTCTCTGATATGATACCACCCATAGTCGTAACCAAGAGCAGAGTCTCTGAACCTAGTGGCTCTGTCTGTCTGGGACCGGAATCAGTGAATATGCAACATGTAACCCAAACTATGCTGATATTGTATATGAACTAGTTTATATGCGAGCTCTGGAGACCTGGTTACAGCAGAGCCAGCTAGAGCAGGTGAAACGGCTCCCGACATTGTATAGTAACCATGTCTATTAGGTGTTCAGCTGCAATCCCAGGCAGCCGTCCTAGGTAGGCTACAATCCCAGAAGCCCAGGAAGAACACCACATAGATCAAACTTCTTCATGCAAGTTAACCTGCTACATTATGGAACCACCTATAGTAGTTGTATGGTTCCTACCCCGCTAGAATAGTAAGAGGTTGTACATGGCTCCATGTCCAGAGCTACAGGTTAAAAAAAAAATAGGCCCATGTAGGCCATATATATATGCCAATTTCATAGTGGATCGACAGCCTCAACTATTACAACAACTTAGGCAGCAGCCATCCCAGCGTAGTATACAATATGTAATAACAACTATGAAATCCACCTGGTGGCCTTATTATTGGATTTCCACTAGCATCAACTAATTAGAACTCAGATTGCACTACTCAATCTGGGAAGTTCAACCAATGTATGCATAGTTAAATCATATATGAAACACGTGGAGAGACCATATGGATGGATTGAGCAGGCATGGCCTAGTTATCTGGCATCATAGGTTAACACGTATCTATGCTGACGTTGTATATGAGAACATGTGGATGGATATGGCTGCTATGACAGGGTCTTCCGCAGATCAGGTTTCCCAACTAGGTTTTATAGTTGTTAGGTTTCCCAGCTAGGTCTTATACCTAGGTCTTCAACTTCTCCACGGCCCGGCGGATATTCAACGCCTCCATCTTAGGCAATTATTAAGATGTTGGAGTAGAGGGTTCATGCAATGACCATTAATTAGGAGGTCTGTCTAGGAGGAGTCAATCTAGGACCAAGTAGATCTGCAATATTGTATAGTAGCAGGTGGAGAGGCTGATATCATATATTAACAATAATAGATATATATATTATCATCTAGTAGTAGGTCATAGTAAGTAGTGCCAAGTAGGTAGTGCCAAACTTCTCCATGGCAACATTGTATAGGAGGAGCCCCAGCCTCTCCATAGTAGTACCAGGTCCAAATAGACATAGGTCCCTAGGCCCCTAATAAGTAGAATTTAAGATTTATAGGTTTTCTGAATATTAAAGTGTAAACTTATCTATGTATAGAGACCATCCACATAGGCACCACCAGTGAGATCGGACCAGGTGAATCCGCTGGGACTGGCATTCCAGCCTTCTTAACAAGGCTAGCACATTGTGAACGGGTTTCTCGGGGCGGAAAGCCAAAGGGCATGGGACGCTAAGAACTAGACTTGTAGTAGTCCGGTATGGCACCGTATTATAACATCGGATGACAAGGACAGATGTGGTTCTTCAACTTGGTGGACTAAGGCTGCTAAGACTAAGGGACTACAGATCTAGGGCTGCTGCTAAGGCCCAGTCTATAGCTAGAACATGGATAGACTAGAAGTGTAAACGTCTCCATGCAAACTCGTATAGTAATTAGACTCTACGGTAGTTCTGTATGCCACGGCCGGCCCCGGGTTCGGCACCTAGAACGGGGGGGAGACCCAGTTACACCAGAGTAGAGCTAGTGGGAACTAGATTCTAGGAGCTCTGGTAGAGATGCCAATATTGTATATGTACACGTAGGTATGGCTGCAACGAGGTCTGCTGCAGGTTGTTAGGTTGAATAGGTCTACCTCCCCGGGGAAAAGGATAGGAGAGAAAAGCTATTCTCTTTTCCAGGTGGTATATATGGTTGGTTCATTGCTAGTAGTAGGAGTCTCCATGCAAAATCTAGGTAGTTAGCTTCTAGGCTATTGACTATGAAGATCCAAGCAAGAAGGTGTAAACATCTATAAGGCAATATAATATATTGATGCCTGGGGTTGTTCAGGGCGGTTGTATATGCTTCTCCATCCATATCCCTATGCAAATAGTGTACCAAAGAACACGTGCATTGCGCGTCATAGTTCGTCCCAGGGGAAAGCATATTTAATAGTCCCCCCATCCGTCCCAGGAGCATTGTTCAAATAGGTCCTCTCAGAAGCAAGTGAGTGAGTTACCTTTTACGGGGAGGGGATGAGGAATTAGTTACTGACGACCTTTTACTTATAAAGGTCGATGCCCTAGTCGGGGGTGGACCTGGGACTGACGACCACCGACCCACCTCACGGACCCACCCAAAAAGAGAACCTGCTGAGCCCTAGGCAATTGCCGAACTATGCGTGGTCACAATCCAACGGGCACTATGATCGTTGTTTACTGGCAGATCGTTCTTTACCGACACTAGCGTGGTTTACCTATGACCCAGCGTTACACGACCCAGCGTTCGGCAGCGTGGATCCTACGAACCAGCCTTATGAACCTTCCCTCGTGGTGGGTGGCGAATCCGTTGCAACTGAAGCTATCGCTTGCTCTATATAGATATTAAGAGGGTCGAGCCCTTGAAATAATATAGTGGTTGCGGGCGGGAGCAAGCTCAAATTCACTTGCCTACTGGTTGGGTTTATGAGTCACACAAAAGAAGGGAAAGTTGGGTGGGCGAATCTGGATTATTAGCACTTAGAATCGATGATTTCGCCACCGGCAAGTCAAGTGGAGAAGGGAGAAGGCAAATCTTCATACATATCCCCCTCCGTATCCAAACGAGCGGAGT